>Ga0208334_100011_pt1 | contig 213901 bp, 207 predicted proteins | sample DeeseametaMP0900_FD_184201 | JGI IMG/M metagenome (GOLD analysis project Ga0208334, IMG submission 184201) | Marine microbial communities from the Deep Indian Ocean - MP0900 (SPAdes) | ecosystem: Environmental > Aquatic > Marine > Oceanic | place: East of Durban, South Africa, South Indian...
ATCGCCCGGGGCGACGGGCGCCATGCCCGCGTCCTGAAATCCATCGAACGCACCGAGCTTCTGATCCTGGACGATTGGGGCCTGTCGGTGCTCACCGCCGCGTTTTGGACGGGCCATCGCGGGGCGTAGTTCCTCTTCGGTTCAACCGAAGGAGACCCAATGTCCAGACCATCCGAATACCGCTGCGAAGAGAAGGTAGTGACGCTACTCGAGCAGGCCAAGCTGAGCTTGAATGCGCTCCGCTTCGTCCATGCGACCTATCACCATCTCGATAATAATCCTGGGTGGACTCCCTCCCACATGTCCCTCAAGCCAACCCCCACAGATGACCGCATCTGCACAGTGCTCGCGGCAGAGCTCTGCGCCGCCACGGCCACCCCCGGTGCCAACGATATCTCGATGATACATGAGGGGATCAATGGCGTGGCGGAGCACAACCTGTTTCAGCACCTACAGCTCGATGGAAGGAAGGTCCGATTCCGCTATTCGAAGCATATGGCCGAGGCAGCGCAGCCCCTCATGAAGAGCAGGTTCGTCTTTCTCGATTGCGACCTTATCGCCAGGATGCGGAGTCCATGGCAGGTGTTGTTTTACACTCGGGCCGCCATGGTCACCCGACAGGATCGTCCGATCTTCTACATTCCTCGAGTATGTCCGGTCTCTGAACCATGGAGCGATACAAAAAGAACCTGGCTCGCGGCCGCAGCTCGTGTCGGGCAGATGCTGGACCAGAAATACGTTATCATCCCGGAGTTGGATGCTCGCCGGGAGAAAGTGACTGGCGTGCGCGTGAAGATCGTCCATGGAGCCACCAAGTGGTCCAAGGGCAAGTTGTTCCCGCGCTATGCCACCGAGCCAGTCTGCGTGGTGGCGCACGGAAAGGCGTGCACCCTTTCTCGCGGAGAGCTGAAACAGCGCATTGACTGGACCAGAGCGACAGGGCCATGACCCCGCGTCTCACGCTGGAGCGCGGGAGCCGGGAGGCAGATCGTCCTGATCGGACGTCCGATCTGATTCCAACGACAGAGTGGCCCGGGAACATGCCTCCCGGGCGGAAGTCCTACTACGCGGCTTCCGACATGATGCGGGCAAGCTCGCTGTTCATGTTCGCGCCGGCCGCGATCTGCCTCTCGAGCTCAAGCACAATGGGGAGGAAGTCGGCCCCATCCGTCCTGGTCTGCACGATGCGAACCATGGCCTTCCGGGCCGCCTGAAGCTTTTCGATCGATCCTTCCATGTCCTTCTCCATCGAGGATTGCGATGGAGGGGACTTCGGTCCGAATGAATCGGTCCGGAAATCATGCTGGGGAACGAGATGCTGGGAGCGCTACCCGCGATCAGGACGGGCACGGTGAGGTGTGGGGCACTTTGTGGGGCAGATTTCGGCCAAAAGGCCCGTAAAAACGCAAAAAACCCAGCCAGGCTGGGTTTTTTAGCTTGATATTGGTGCCCAGGAGAGGACTCGAACCTCCACGTCCATACGGACACTAGCACCTGAAGCTAGCGCGTCTACCATTCCGCCACCTGGGCAGGTGTCGTGAGGCAGGCGTTTAAATCGAGCCAGGGGGAGTGTCAACGCGGAATCTGAAAGAAATGCCACAGACGCGACCGCATATCGTCTTGTCACACCAAAGAGCCGGTTATATTCCCTGTAAGCATCGAAAAACGCGAGGCTCCGATGTCCAGACTGGTGACGATCTACGGCGGCTCCGGCTTTCTCGGCCGGTACATTGCACGGCACATGGCCAAGGAAGGCTGGCGCGTGCGTGTCGCCTGTCGGCGCCCGAACGAGGCCCATTTCGTGCGCACCTATGGCGTTGTCGGTCAGGTCGAACCGGTGTTCTGCAACATCCGCGACGACAACAGCGTGCGGCAGGTGATGCAGGGCGCAGCGGCGGTGATCAACTGCGTCGGCACCTTCGACGCCCGCGGCAAGAACAACTTTGATGCCGTGCAGGCCGAAGGCGCGGGCCGCGTGGCCCGGATTGCCGCGGAAAGCGGCGTGGCGCGCATGGTGCAGATCTCGGCGATCGGGGCCGATGCCGCATCGGACAGCGATTACCAGCGGACCAAGGCCGAGGGCGAAGCCAATGTGCTGGCGCATATGCCGGACGCGATGATCCTGCGACCCTCGGTGATTTTTGGCCCCGAAGACAATTTCTTCAACCGGTTCGCCGGGATGTCGCGGATGGGACCGGTGCTTCCCGTGGTCGGCGCGGATACGAAATTCCAACCGGTCTATGTTAACGACGTCGCCCGGGCCGCCGCGATGGGCGCCATGGGCACCGCCCCGGGGGGTGTCTATGAACTGGGTGGGCCCGATGTCGGCAGCTTCCGCGAGCTGATGCAGGACATGCTCAAGGTGATCCGCCGCCGCCGGCTGGTGTTGAACATGCCGTTCTGGGCCGCCGGCCTGATGGCGCGCGGTTTCGATCTTTTGTCGACGCTGACCTTCGGGTTGTTCAGCAATGGCATCCTGACCCGCGATCAGGTGCGCTCGCTCGGCCGCGACAACGTGGTGAGCGACGGCGCGCGCGGGTTGGCCGACCTCGGCATTCGCCCGACCGCGATGGAAGCGGTGCTGCCGGATTACCTCTGGCGTTTCCGCCCCGCCGGACAATACGACGCGATCAAGGAATCCGCCGGCCGTCTGGGGGCCAAATAGGCCCGAATCGCCCGACCGGACGCAGGCGACCCGCCAGAGGAGAGCGCGGTTGACGAGGAAAACCTGCCCCGGACAAGAAGCTGCGCGCTGCCCCCTTGCGTCAGCGGGCGGCAGCGCGTATATCGCCCTTCAACAGCGGCGCGCCGGGCCTCACCCGAAGCTCCACCGGATAAGTTCGACGGGCCGCGCGCCCGTTTTTTTGTGCCCGTCCGCCGGGCCGAACCCGCAGGAAGCCGTATGAGTGATATTCTGTCAAATACCCTGATTGCCAAAGCCGCGATCGACCGTCGTCTGGCCGAAATTATCGGTCCCGTGATTGAGGATATGGGTTTTGAACTGGTCCGCATCCGGCTGATGAGCGGCAAGACCCAGACGCTTCAGATCATGGCCGAGCGCCCCGGCGGCGGCATCGAGGTCGACGAATGCGCCGCCATCTCCAACGCGGTGAGCGCCACGCTGGACGTCGAAGACCCGATTCTCGACACCTATACGCTCGAAGTCTCCAGCCCCGGCATCGATCGGCCGCTGACCCGGCTCAAGGATTTCGAGACATTCGAGGGATATGAGGCCAAGATCGAGACCACCGAGCTGATCGACGGCCGCCGGCGCTTCAAGGGCGTGCTGGCCGGCATCGAGGGCGAGGAGGTGCTGATCAACGTCGATGGCTCCAGCCAAGGCGAGGAAACCGTGACCCTGGGCCTGAACTTTGACTGGCTGAGCGATGCCAAGCTGGTCATGACCGACGAGTTGATCCGAGAAATGCTGCGCCAGCGCAAGGCGGCGGACGTGGACGAAACCAAGTTTGACGAGATCGAGACCGAAGAAGCGGCGTCTCAAGAGGAGAAAGAATAATGGCAATCACCTCAGCCAACCAGCTTGAGCTTTTGCAGACCGCCGAGGCGGTGGCGCGCGAAAAGATGATCGACCCCGGTCTCGTGGTCGAAGCGATGGAGGAATCCCTCGCCCGCGCCGCCAAGTCGCGTTACGGCTCCGAGATGGACATCCGGGTCTCGATCGACCGCCGCACCGGCCGCGCCACCTTTACCCGCGTGCGCACCGTGGTCGAGGAGGAAGAGCTCGAGAACTATCAGGCCGAGATGACCGTCGAGCAGGCCAAACAATACATGGCCGAGCCCAAGGTGGGCGATCAATATGTCGAGGAAGTGCCGCCGGTGGAAATGGGCCGGATCGCGGCACAATCGGCCAAACAGGTGATCCTGCAAAAGGTCCGCGAAGCCGAGCGCGACCGCCAGTACGAAGAATTCAAGGACCGCGCCGGCACCATCATCAACGGCCAGGTCAAGCGCGAGGAATATGGCAACGTCATCGTCGACGTGGGCCGGGGCGAGGCGATCCTGCGCCGCAACGAAAAGATCGGCCGCGAGAGCTATCGCCCCAACGACCGCATCCGCTGCTACATCAAGGATGTACGCCGCGAGGCCCGTGGCCCGCAGATTTTCCTGTCGCGCACCGCACCGGAATTCATGGCCGAGCTGTTCAAGATGGAAGTGCCCGAGATCTACGACGGCATCATCGAAATCAAGGCCGTCGCTCGCGACCCCGGCTCGCGCGCCAAGATCGCCGTGATTTCCTATGACGGCTCGATCGACCCCGTGGGCGCCTGCGTCGGTATGCGCGGCAGCCGCGTGCAGGCAGTGGTCAACGAGTTGCAAGGCGAAAAGATCGACATCATCCCGTGGAACGAGGACCAGCCCACCTTCCTGGTGAACGCGCTGCAACCGGCCGAGGTCACCAAGGTGGTTCTCGACGAGGAAGCCGAGCGCATCGAGGTTGTGGTGCCGGAAGAGCAACTGTCGCTGGCCATCGGCCGTCGCGGTCAGAACGTGCGGCTGGCGTCGCAGCTCACCGGGCTCGATATCGACATCATGACCGAGGCCGAGGAATCGGCGCGCCGCCAGAAGGAATTCGAAGAGCGCACCCAGCTCTTCATGGACACGCTCGACCTTGACGAATTCTTCGCCCAGTTGCTGGTGTCGGAAGGGTTCACCAATCTCGAAGAGGTGGCCTATGTCGAGCAGGACGAGCTTCTGGTGATCGACGGCGTCGACGAAGGCACCGCCGAAGAGCTTCAAACCCGGGCCCGCGAGCACCTGGAAGAGCAGGCCAAGAAGGCGCTGGCCAATGCCCGCGAGCTGGGCGCCGAGGACAGCCTTATTGACTTTGACGGCCTGACACCCCAAATGATCGAGGTTCTCGCCAAGGATGGCATCAAGACCCTCGAGGATTTCGCCACCTGCGCCGATTGGGAACTGGCCGGCGGCTGGACCACCGCGAATGGCGAACGCGTCAAGGACGACGGCCTGCTCGAGCCCTTTGAAGTCTCGCTCGAGGAAGCACAGGGCTTGGTGATGACCGCACGGGTCGAGCTTGGCTGGGTGGATCCGGCCGATCTGGAAACCGCGGAAGACGACAGCGAAGACGAAGACGGTGACGACCTCATTGCCGAAGAGGACGCGGAAGCGGCCGAAGAGGCACGGGACTGAACGGTCGCGGAGGCGAGGCAATGACACGCGGCGGCAAGGACAAGGACCGGGGCGACACCGGAGCGGAGCGCAAATGCATCGCCACCGGAGAGGTGTTGCCGGTGGCGCGGATGATCCGCTTTGTGGTCGGCCCCGAGGGTCAGGCGGTGCCGGATGTCCTGGGCAAGCTGCCCGGGCGCGGCATCTGGGTGTCGTCGGATCGCGCGGCGCTGGACAAGGCGGTGTCGAAAAAGCTGTTTGCCCGCAGCGCCAAGCAACCGGTCACCGTCCCCGATGGGCTGGTGGCCGAGATCGAAAGGCAAATCGCGCGCCGCGTGGTGGATCTGATTTCGCTCGCCCGCAAGGGCGGGCAGGCGGTCGCCGGCTATGAAAAGGTCAAGGACTGGCTTCAGAAGGAAGAGGCCCGCGTCCTGATCCAGGCCAGCGATGGCTCCGAAAGGGGCAAGTCGAAACTGAGCACGCCGTATGGCGGATCATTCATCGGCTGGCTGACCGCAGACGAGTTAGGATTGGCATTCGGCCGACAAACTGTGATACATGGCGCGCTGGCGTCTGGTGGACTCACGGAACGTGTAGTAGAGGAAGCCGCAAGATTGAAAAATCTGCGCGCGCATGACGACGGCGGCAACGGTCGCCGGAAAGGAAAATAGAGCTTTGAGCGATAATGACGGCAAAAAGACCCTTGGTTTACGTGGCGGCGCCCGTCCGGGCAATGTGAAGCAGAGCTTCAGCCATGGGCGGACCAAGAACGTCGTGGTGGAAACCAAACGCAAACGCGTGGTCGTGCCCAAGCCGGGCGGGGCCAAGTCCGGCTCCGGCGGGGCTGGCGGTGGCGTGGGCGGTGCTGGCAAACGGCCCGCCGGGATCACTGATGCCGAGATGGAACGCCGGCTGAAGGCGGTTCAGGCCGCCAAGGCGCGCGAAGCCGAAGAGGCGGCGAACCGCAAGGCCGAGGAAGAGGCGCGCGCCGAGGAGCGCGAGCGCCGCCGGGCCGAGATGGAGGCCAAGGAGCGCGAACAGCGCGAGGCCGAAGAGAAAGCCAAGGCCAAGGCCGAGGAAGAAGAGCGCAAGCGTCGCGCCGCCGAGGACAAGGCCAAGGCCGCAGCCGCCAAGGCTGCTGCCCCCGCCGCCGAGGCCGATCAGCCGCGCGGCGGTGCCAAGCAGGCGCCGGCCAAGAAGCCCGACCGCGAACAGGATCGTCAGAACCGTGGCAAGGGTGGGCGCGACGGCGGCCGCCGCTCCGGCAAGCTGACCGTGAACCAGGCGCTGACCGGCGGCGAAGGCGGGCGGCAGCGCTCGATGGCCGCGATGAAGCGCAAGCAGGAACGCGCCCGGCAGAAAGCCATGGGTGGCCCGGTCGAACGGGAAAAGGTTGTCCGCGAGGTCAAGCTGCCCGAGGCGATCGTCGTCTCCGAGCTGGCCAACCGGATGGCGGAACGCGTGGCTGACGTGGTCAAATCGCTCATGCAGATGGGCATGATGGTCACCCAGAACCAGACGATCGACGCCGACACCGCCGAACTCATCATCGAGGAATTCGGCCACAAGGTGACGCGCGTGTCCGACTCCGACGTCGAGGACGTCATCAAGGAGGTTGAGGACAAGGAAGAGGATCTGCAACCGCGTCCGCCGGTCATCACCATCATGGGCCACGTCGACCACGGCAAGACCTCGCTCCTGGATGCGATCCGCGACGCCAAGGTTGTCGCTGGCGAAGCCGGCGGGATCACCCAGCACATCGGCGCCTATCAGGTGGAGACCGACAGCGGTGCGGTCCTGTCCTTCCTCGACACGCCGGGCCACGCCGCCTTTACCTCGATGCGCTCGCGCGGGGCACAGGTGACGGATATCGTCGTGCTCGTGGTTGCCGCCGATGACGCGGTGATGCCGCAGACCATCGAGGCGATTGCCCATGCCAAGGCGGCCGAGGTGCCGATGATCGTGGCGATCAACAAATGCGACAAGCCCGCCGCCAACCCCGACAAGGTGCGGACCGACCTGCTTCAGCACGAAGTCATCGTCGAGAAGCTCTCGGGCGATGTGCAGGATATCGAAGTGTCGGCGATCACCGGCAAGGGCCTCGACGAGCTGCTTGAAGCGATTGCGCTTCAGGCCGAGATCCTCGAGCTCAAGGCCAACCCCGACCGCGCCGCCCATGGCGCCGTGATCGAGGCTCAGCTCGACGTCGGCCGCGGCCCGGTGGCCACGGTTCTGGTGCAGAACGGCACGCTGAAACAGGGCGATATCTTCGTCGTCGGCGAGCAATGGGGCAAGGTGCGGGCGCTGATCTCGGACACCGGTGAACGGGTCGAAGAGGCCGGGCCGTCGGTGCCGGTCGAGGTGCTGGGCCTGAACGGCACGCCGGAAGCCGGTGACGTGCTCAACGTGGTGTCGACCGAGGCGCAGGCGCGCGAGATCGCGGAATACCGCGAGCAGGCCGCCAAGGACAAACGCGCCGCCGCCGGTGCCGCCACCACGCTCGATCAGCTTCTGGCCAAGGCCAAGGAAGACGAGAACGTCGCCGAGCTGCCGATCCTGGTCAAGGCCGACGTGCAGGGCTCTGCCGAGGCCATCGTCCAGGCGATGGAGAAGATCGGCAACGAAGAGGTGCGCGTGCGCGTGCTGCATTACGGTGTGGGCGCGATCACCGAGACCGACGTGGGCCTGGCAGAGGCGTCCAATGCGCCGATCCTCGGCTTCAACGTCCGGGCCAATGCCTCGGCGCGGAACTCGGCCAACCAGAAAGGCGTGGAAATCCGCTATTACAGCGTGATCTACGACCTGGTCGATGACGTGAAAGCCGCGGCCTCGGGCCTGCTGTCCGCCGAAGTGCGCGAAAACTTCATCGGCTATGCCGAGATCAAGGAGGTCTTCAAGGTCTCCAACGTCGGCAAGGTCGCTGGCTGTCTGGTCACCGAAGGGGTGGCGCGCCGCTCCGCCGGTGTCCGCCTGCTGCGCGACGACGTGGTGATCCACGAAGGCACGCTGAAGACGCTCAAGCGCTTCAAGGACGAGGTCTCCGAGGTGCAATCCGGCCAGGAATGCGGCATGGCCTTCGAGAACTACGACGATATCCGCCCCGGCGATGTCATCGAGATCTTCGAGCGCACGGAAGTCGAGCGCAAGCTCGACTGATCCGGTGCCGGATACAGAATCGACAAAGGGGACAGAGCGATCTGTCCCCTTTTTTTGTGCTTGGGAATTGGAAGGCGAAGCCCCGGCGCCGGTGTCTGCGGCTCAGAGCCAGTCGCGCAGGATCGGGATCAGCGGGATATCGGCGGGCGGCATCGGGTAGTCGCGCAGCCGGTTGGGCTTGACCCAGGCCAGGGTCTGGCCCTCCTGCGCCTGCGGCACCCCCTGCCATTTGCGGCAGGCAAAGAGCGGCATCAGCAGATGGAAATTCTCGTAGGCGTGGCTGGCGAAAGTCAGCGGCGCCAGACAGGAGGCCCAGGTGTCGATGCCCAGCTCTTCCTGCAACTCCCGGATCAGCGCCGCTTCCGGTGTCTCGCGCGGCTCGACCTTGCCGCCGGGAAATTCCCAGAGGCCGGCCATGCTCTTGCCCTCGGGCCGCTGGGCCAGCAGAACGCGGCCGTCACGGTCGATCAGGGCAACGGCGGAGACAAGGATCACTTTGGTCATGGCATCGGTGTGGCTGCGGAAAGATGGGGCGGATTTGGCCCAGGGATCGGCGGAGTGCAATACCCCGCCGTCGGGTTGCCGGTGGGTCGGTCTCAGCCAGGCACCGGGTGTTCATGATCCTCAGGAGCGGTAATCGGCGTTGATGTCGATGTAGCCGTGGGTCAGATCGCAGGTCCAGACGCGTTTCTTGCCATCGCCGATGCCAAGATCGACCGCGATGGCGATGTGGTCGCCTTCCATGTGGGCGGCGGCGTCGGCCTCCTGATAGTCGGGATGCACCCAGCCGTTTTCGGCCACCAGCGTGTCACCGAAACGGATGGTGATACGGTCGCGGTCGGCCTGGGCCCCACTCTTGCCGATCGCCATGACCACGCGGCCCCAGTTCGGGTCTTCGCCGGCGATGGCGGTCTTGACCAGCGGCGAATTGGCGATTGCCATGGCATGGGTATGCGCTTCGGCATCGCTGGCGGCGCCGGTGACGTCGATCTGGACGAACTTGGTGGCGCCTTCGCCGTCGCGGACGACCTGATGGGCGAGATCCATCATCACCTCGAACAGCGCCTCTTCGAACGCCGCATTGTCGGCGACGTCGACGCCAGAGGCGCCGGTGGCGACCAGCAGCAGGGTATCCGAGGTCGAGGTGTCGCTGTCGACGGTGATGCAGTTGAAGGTCAGGTCGGTGAGATCAGCAAGCATCGCCTGCAACTTAGGTTGGGCGCAGGCGGCATCGGTAAAGATATAGACCAGCATCGTTGCCATGTCCGGCGCGATCATGCCCGAGCCCTTGGCGAAACCGGCGATCTGCACCGTCCTGCCGTCGATCTCGAGGCTGCGGGCAGCGCCCTTGGGATAGGTGTCGGTGGTCATGATGGCACGGGCGGCATCGTTGATGGCGCCCGCGTCCTGGCCCGCGATCAGCTGGTCGATCACGTCGATGATCCGGTCATGCGGCAGCGGTTCGCCGATCACTCCGGTGGAGGAGGTGAAGACCCGATCCTGCGGCAGCCCGGCGGCGCGGGCCACGGCCTCGGTGATCGCCGCGACCGAAGCATCGCCACGCTTGCCGGTGAAGGCGTTGGAATTGCCGGCGTTGACCAGGATCGCCGCGGCCTCGTCCCCGGCGCCGCCGAGTTTCTTCTGGCAGTCGAGCACCGGCGCCGAGCGGGTTGCCGACCGGGTGAAGACCCCTGCCACGGCGCTGCCCGGAGCGAGCAGCGCCAGCATCACGTCCTTGCGGCCCGCATAGCGCACCCCCGCCTCGACCGAGGCAAAGGTGACACCCTCGATCACCGGCATCTCGGGGAATTGCGCGGGCGCCAGAGGCGAAACAGGCAGGGGTTTGGCCATGTTATTGTCCGATCAGGTCGATGTTTTGCAGGACCGAGGTGTCGACATCGGCCTTGTCGGTGCGGGTGATCTCGGCCGATTCGGTCAGCTCGCCGAGCACGCCTTCGAGCGCCGCATTGCGAACCGCCTGTTCCAGCTCGGGGCGGACTTCCTCCATCTCGGGCGCTTCGGCGACGCGGGTCTCATTGAGCTTGATCACGTGCCAGCCGAACTGGGTCTGCACCGGATCGGAGATCTCGCCTTCGCCCAGCTCCTGCACCGCCGCCTCGAATTCGGCAACCATCATGCCGGCACCGAACCAGCCCAGCTCGCCGCCATTGGGGCCGGAGGGACCGGTCGAGTTTTCCTTGGCCAGCTCGGCGAAATCCTCGCCTTCGCGGGCGCGTTCGGCCAGGGCCGCGGCCTTTTCCTCGGTCTCGACGAGGATATGCGAGGCATTGAATTCCATGCCGCGATTCTCGCCTTCGTAAGCCTCGGCATAGGCGTCGGTCAGCGCCGCTTCGGTCACCGCTTCATCCATCGCCGACTGCGCCTGCTCGGCGGCGCGCAGGGCGCGCTCTTCGTTGTCGAGCGACAGTGCCACACGTTGCGACACCTCGTCGGGGCCGGCCTGCACCAGCAGGGTCTGCTGGATCAGCTGGTCCATGATGCCGTCCCAGAGCACGTCGTCGGGCAGTTGACGCAGCTGATCGGGCAGCGAAGCGCGGATCATGATCATGTGGCCGAGGGTGATCTCGGTGCCGTTGACCGTGGCCACAACCTCGTTCACATCCACCTGCTCATGCTGTTCAGCCAGGGCGGGGACGGCCAGAAAGGCCATGAGAGCGGCGGTTTTCACGCTTTTCAACATCAAGTGTTCCTTCATTCATTGCCGCGCACGAGGGCGGCGTTGACACTGGTAGGGGCGACCCTTACATCGCTTTTGTCCCGTTGGGCGCCCCGTTCCCGAAAGGCATATGGGTTGCGATGCGGACGGGCAAGGCGCGGACACAAAGATGTGCGCATTATTCGACGGAGAGAGTATGCTGGGCTTTGGAAAAATCGCCAGATCGGTGTTCGGAACACCGAACGACCGAAAGATCAAGGCGACGCGCCCGCTGGTCGAACAGATCAACGCCCTGGAAACCGAGTTCGAAGCGCTCAGCGACGAAGGGCTGAAGGACAAGACCAAGGCGCTGGCCGACCGCGCCAAGGGCGGCGAGAGCCTGGACACGATTCTGCCGGAAGCCTTTGCCAACTGCCGCGAGGCCGCCAAGCGGGCGCTGGGCCTGCGCGCCTTCGACGTGCAGCTGATGGGCGGGATCTTCCTGCACCAGGGCAATATCGCCGAGATGAAGACCGGCGAGGGCAAGACGCTTGTCGCCACCTTCCCGGCCTATCTGAACGCGCTGACCGGCAAGGGCGTGCATATCGTCACGGTCAACGACTACCTGGCGAAACGCGACGCCGAGTGGATGAGCAAGGTCTACGGCGCCCTGGGGCTGACCACGGGGGTGGTCTATCCCTGGCAATCCGAGCAGGAAAAGCACGACGCCTACAACTGCGACATCACCTATGCGACGAACAACGAGCTGGGTTTCGACTATCTGCGCGACAACATGAAGTCCGAGCTCAAGGACATGTTCCAGCGCGGCCACAACTTCGCCATCGTCGACGAGGTCGACAGCATCCTGATCGATGAGGCGCGGACGCCGCTGATCATCTCCGGCCCGGCCGAGGACCGCTCGGATCTCTACCAGACCATCGACAAGCTGATCCCGCATTTGCAGGAAGATCACTACACGCTCGATGAGAAAACCCGCAACGTCACCTTTACCGACGACGGCAACGAATTTCTCGAAGCGCAGCTGCGGGCGCATGATCTGCTGCCCGAGGGCCAATCGCTTTACGACCCCGAAAGCACCACCGTGGTGCACCACGTCAACCAGGGCCTGCGGGCGCACAAGCTGTTCCTCAAGGACAAGGATTATATCGTCCGCGACAACGAGGTTGTCCTGATCGACGAATTCACCGGGCGGATGATGGCCGGCCGGCGCCTGTCCGACGGGCTGCACCAGGCGATCGAGGCCAAGGAAGGCTGCGAGATCAAGCCCGAGAACGTGACGCTGGCCTCGGTCACCTTCCAGAACTACTTCCGCCTGTATGACAAGCTGGGCGGAATGACCGGCACCGCGGCAACCGAGGCCGAGGAATTCCAGGAGATCTACGGGCTGGGCGTGGTCGAAGTGCCGACCAACAAGCCGATCGAGCGGATCGACGACGATGACAAGGTGTTCCGCACCAACGACGAGAAGTACAAGGCGATCATCGACGAGATCCAGAAGGCGCATGACAAGGGCCAACCGGTGCTTGTCGGCACCACCTCGATCGAGAAATCCGAAATGCTCAGCCAGGCGCTGACCCAGGCCAAGCTGCCGCATAACGTGCTGAACGCGCGCCAGCACGAGCAGGAGGCGCAGATTGTCGCCGATGCCGGCAAGCTGGGCGCGGTGACCATCGCCACCAACATGGCCGGCCGCGGCACCGACATCAAACTGGGCGGCAACGTCGACTTTCAGATCATGGAAGCCATCGCCGCCGCCCCCGACAGCGACCCCGAGGAGATCCGCAAACGGATCGAGGCGGAACATGCCGCCGACGAAGAGGCAGTCAAAAAGGCCGGCGGGCTCTACGTGCTGGCCACCGAACGCCACGAGAGCCGCCGGATCGACAATCAGCTGCGCGGCCGCTCGGGCCGTCAGGGCGACCCGGGGCGGTCCTCGTTCTTCCTGTCGCTCGACGATGACCTGATGCGCATTTTCGGCTCCGAACGGCTCGACAAGGTGCTCAACACGCTGGGCATGAAGGAAGGCGAGGCGATCGAGCACCCTTGGGTCAACAAGTCGCTGGAACGCGCTCAGGCCAAGGTCGAGGGTCGCAACTTCGACATTCGGAAACAATTGCTGAAGTTCGACGACGTGATGAACGATCAGCGGAAGGTGATCTTCAGCCAGCGGCGCGAGATCATGGAAGCCGAGGATCTGTCGGAAATCGTCCAGGATATGCGCCACGAGGTGATCGACGAGCTGGTCGATCAATATCTGCCGCCGAAATCCTATGCCGATCAATGGGATGCCGAGGGTCTTCAGGGCGCGGTGATCAAGTATCTCGGCCTCGACCTGCCGATCCGTGACTGGGCCGAGGAAGAGGGCGTCGATCAGGAGGTCGTGCGCGAACGTCTCGAGGACGAGAGCGACAAATACATGGCCCAGAAGGCCAGCGCCTTTGGCCCCGAGACCATGCGCAACATCGAAAAGCAGATTCTGCTTCAGACCATCGATGCCAAGTGGCGCGAGCACCTGCTGACGCTCGAGCACCTGCGTTCGGTGGTGGCCTTCCGCGGCTATGCCCAGCGCGACCCGCTCAACGAGTACAAGAACGAGGCCTTCCAGCTCTTCGAATCGATGCTCGAGAGCCTGCGCGAGGACGTCAGCGAGAAGCTGTCGCAGATTCGCCCGATGACCGAAGAGGAGCAGGCCGCTTTGATGCGCCAGATCCAGGAGCAGCAGGCGGCGCAGAAGAAGCTGACCGAACAGGCGCAACCTGTGGGGGAAAACGCTCCGCCGCAGCAAACGGCGGAAGGCGCCGCGCCGGGCTTTGACGAAAGCAAGCCCGAGACCTGGGCCAACACCGGCCGCAACGAGCTCTGCCCCTGCGGATCGGGCAAGAAATTCAAACATTGCCACGGCCGCGTGTAAACGCACCAGAACGCCGAGAGGCTGCCAGAGGATCAAAGGCCGGGCCCGACGCCCGGCCTTTTTCGTTGTCGGACGCCCGCCGGACCGGGCAGGACAATGCCTGGACACCACCCTGAATTGTGTCGCAAATGCGGACAATCTCGGGCAGAGGGCCAAAAAGACTCCGCTAGCCCGCCCCATCTCCGCCGCCTTCCCCAGCGATATCTGAGCCTAGGAAAAGCCCGGTTCCGGGCAAGGAGGCAGAGATGAAGGCCAAACGATCGATCAGGCGCGGGGCATCCGGGTCAGGGGCCGCGGCACCGGCGGCCAAGGGCGCCGCCAAGACCAAGAGAAAATTCGCCATGCCACGGCGTATCCCGCTGACCAAATCGACGCTCGCCTTCGGCAGCGGCGTGATCATCTTCTCGGTCGGCTTCGTGCTTCAGAATTTCGGCACCCACCCGGCCTCTTCGCTCCAGGATGCAAAGCGGCCCGATGTGCAGACCGCCGAATTGCCCAACACGCTTGTGGAAAGCGCCGATCTCAGCGCCATCACCCCGACCTCGGCCGGCGTCCTGCCGGTGGACCGGCCGCTGCCCCCCCTGCCGCGCGATTCGGTCGCCGTTCCGGCCACCGAAACCGAGCCGGGCCGGGGCGTCACCGCTCTGGCCGCGCTTCAGGACACCGCCGTGCCGGAGCCGCTTGACCCGGCGGCGCTGGAGATCGCGCCCGGCGGCGCGGCCCTGAACACGCCGGTCCTCCCCTGCGAGGTGACAATGACCGCCGATCCGGCACCGGCGGCAATGGTCGATCTGATCGTCGAGGCGGCCTGCCTGTCCGACGCCCGGTTTACCCTGCATCACAGTGGCATGATGTTTCATGCGCTCACCGATGAAAACGGCCGGAGCAGCCTGCGCGTCCCGGCGCTGGCCGAAAATGCCGTCTTTATCGCCTCCTTCGACAATTCCCAAGGCGCGGTGGCTCAGATCGAAGTGCCGACGCTGGAATTCTATGACCGCGTGGTGGCCCAATGGCGCGGTGATGCCGGACTTGGCCTTCATGCGCTGGAATTCGACGCCACCTATTTCGGTGAGGGTCACGTGTATTCCGCCAGCCCCGGCGACATGAGCGCGGCGGCCAGCGGCAGCTCCGGTTTCCTCACCCGCTTTGGCGAGAATGCCGGCGCCGATGCGCTGATGGCCGAAGTCTACACCTTCCCCACGCTGACCTCGGACAGCGCCGGGCGCATCGGGCTTTCGGTCGAGGCGGAAGTGACGGCGGCCAATTGCGGCAGGCAGATCGCGGCCCAGACCCTGCAACTCAAGCCCGGCGAAACCCTGCGCAGCCGAGATGTGACGCTCGATATGCCGGCCTGCGATGCCAACGGAGACTTTCTGGTGTTGAAAAATCTCTTTGAAGACCTGAAAGTCGCCGCCAACTGAACGCGACAAAAGGCCTGGCCTGAATGTACAAGTTGTGTGCGGCGTTCTGCGCCGCACTATTCCTTTTTGCGGCGGCCCTGCCGTCGCCGGCGCTGGCCCAGGATGTGGTGCTCACTTCGCTTGATGGCGCGGTCGAGATCGAAGGCACGCTCAAGGGCTTCGACGGGGAGTTCTATCGCCTCGACACCGTCTATGGCGAGATCACCGTCGATGCCTCGGGCGTGAATTGCGCCGGTCCGGGCTGCCCCAATCTCGAGGCCTTCGTGGCCGAGATGCGGGTCTCCGGCTCGGCCACCATGGGCCGGGTGCTGATGCCGGCACTGATCGAGGCCTTCGCGCTGCGCAACGGGCTTCTGGCCAGCCGAAGCGAGGTGGGCGAGAACCGTTTCGGCTATGCCCTGCGCGACCGCGAGACCGGGGTCGAGAAAGGCCTGTTCCGGTTTCACACCACCAACACCGACGAGGGCTTTGCCGATCTTCTGGCCGATGACAGCGATATCGTCATGTCGCTTCGCGAAGTCCGGCCCTCCGAGGTGCGTGCGGCGCGCGAGGCCGGGCTGGGCGATCTGACCGGCCCGAACCGCTCGCGCGTGCTGGCGCTTGATGCCATGGTTCCGATCGTTTCGCCACGGAACCCGCTCAATGCGATCAGCCCGGCGCAACTGGCGCGGCTCTTCAGCGGCGAAATCTCGAACTGGCTGCAAATGGGCGGACCGGATGCGCCAGTGGTGCTGCATCTGCCGCAAGAAACCTCGGGCCTGGCGCAATCGGTGCAGGACAAGTTGATGGCGCCGGCCCGCGCCGATCTTGCGGCCGGGGTCGAACGCCATGCCGACAACACCGAGTTGGCCGAGGCGGTGGCCGGCGACGTGCTGGCCATCGGCATCACCAGTCATTCCGAGATCGGCAATGCCAAGCCGGTGGTGCTGACCGGGCGCTGCGGCTTTCAGCTCCGCGCCTCGCGGCTGGCGATCAAGACCGAGGATTATCCGCTGACGGCGCCGATGTTCCTCTATCTCCCGGCCCGCCGCCTGCCCAAGCTGGCGCGCGATTTCCTCACCTTCACCCGCTCCGACCCGGCGCAGATCGTCATTCGCCGCGCCGGTTTTGTCGATCAGGCCCCCGAGGAGGTGGCGATCAACGCCCAGGGCGACCGTTTCGCCAATGCGATCACCGCCGCCGGCGAAGAGACCTCGCTGGACGAGCTGAAGCGGCTGGTCGGCACGCTGGGCACCCGGCACCGGCTGTCCACCTCTTTCCGCTTCCGGGCCGGCTCGACCCTGCTGGACGCGCAGTCTCTGTCGAACGTGCAACAGCTGGCACGCGCGCTGGAGGCCGGAAAATACGACACCCGCTCGGTGCTCTTTGTCGGATTCTCCGACGGCCAGGGCGCGGCCTCGGCCAACCGCGCCATCGCCACGCGCCGGGCCGAGGCAGTACGCGATGCGGTGGTGTCCGCGGCGGAAACCGCCAATCTCGAGCGCGTGCATGTCGACATCGCGGCCTTTGGCGAGGCGCTGCCCCTGGCCTGCGACGAGACCGCCTGGGGCCGGCAGGCCAACCGCCGGGTCGAGGTCTGGGTGCGCTGAGCCGCGCCTGGCGCACTTCCGGTACGGCAGTCAAACGCCCGCCCCTGTCCCGGCCCCGTACCGCGCGCCTCCGCTGGCCCCGCCTTGCCGCCAAGGGACCTCTTGCCGCCTGACGCCGCCCATGGCACGGTTTCCCGAAAGCGACCGGAGGCACGGCCCATGGCCACCAAGACCAAAGCCAAAGACGACACCACGCATCTGCCCCAGACCTTCGAGCCGAGAAACCCCGGCATGGCGCTGGATCTCGACTGGGTGCTGGGCGTGCATGCCAACCGCTCGGCGATCGAGCGGCGCGCGGCCACCCTGCCGGGCCGCCGGAGCGTGAAAAAGGACCATCAGGCCGCCTGGCTGTGCCGGGCAATTTCCTGCATCGATCTGACGACGCTGTCCGGCGACGACACCGAAGGCCGGGTTCGCCGGCTCTGCGCCAAGGCGCGCCAGCCGGTGCGCGCCGATATCCTTCAGGAGCTGGGGATGGAGGGGCTGACCACCGGCGCGGTCTGTGTCTATCACGACATGGTGCCCACCGCCGTGCGCGCGCTCGAGGGCAGCAATATCCCGGTTGCCGCCGTCTCCACCGGCTTTCCGGCCGGGCTGTCGCCGTTCAACCTCCGGGTCGCCGAAATTCATGCCAGCGTCGAGGCCGGCGCGCGCGAGATCGATATCGTGATCTCCCGTCGCCATGTGCTGCAAGGCAACTGGCAGGCGCTTTATGACGAGATGCGGGCCTTTCGCGCCGCTTGTGGCGAAGCCCACGTCAAGGCGATCCTGGCCACTGGCGAGCTTGGCACGCTCAAAAACGTCGCCCGCGCCTCGCTGGTCTGCATGATGGCCGGCGCCGATTTCATCAAGACCTCGACCGGCAAGGAAAGCGTCAACGCCACCCTGCCGGTCTCGCTGGTGATGATCCGCGCGATCCGCGACTATCACCAGCGCACCGGCGTGCGGGTCGGCTACAAGCCGGCCGGCGGGATTTCCAAGGCCAAGGATTCGCTGACCTACCTGGCGCTGATGAAGGACGAGTTGGGCGACCGCTGGTTGCAGCCCGACCTGTTCCGCTTTGGCGCCTCGTCGTTGCTGGGCGATATCGAACGCCAGCTCGAACACCATGTCACGGGCCGCTATTCGGCCAGCCACCGGCATGCGATCGGCTGACCCCATGCAGCTGTCCCCGCAAACCGCGGCCTTCGCCTTCTTTGCCCTGCTTGTCATGGGCAGCGCGCAGTGGCGCCGGGGCCGCATCCGGCGGGCCGTGCGCGACCTGCCGACCCGCATGCAGCGCCTGCTGGGGCCCGAGCCGCTGTTTACGCCGCCCTCGGAAGGCGAATTGCCCGAGGGTCTGCGCCGTTATGCCGCCCTGCACCACCGCACCCGCTGGGTGCAGCGGGCGATCTGGGCGCTGGCGTTTCTCTGGCTGGGCTACACCCTCTATTCTGTTCTGAAAGGAACGCCGCAATGACCGTGAAAGAGATCTTCGACACCATGGATTACGGCCCCGCCCCCGAAAGCGCCGGCGATGCTCTGGCCTGGATTGTCGATCAGGGCAGCCGCTTCGGCATGTACATCAACGGCGACTGGACCGCGGCGCGCGGCGAGTTCCACTCCAGAAACCCTGCCAATGGCGAAACCCTGGCCGATCTGACCCAGGCGATCCCCTCGGAGATCGACGACGCCGTCGCCGCCGCCCGCGCCGCCCAGCCGGGCTGGGCCGGTCTCGGGGGCCACGGGCGGGCGCGCTATCTCTATGCCATTGCGCGGCTGTTGCAGAAACATTCCCGGCTCTTCGCGGTGCTCGAGACGCTGGACAACGGCAAGCCGATCCGCGAGAGCCGCGACATCGACATTCCCCTGGCGCAGCGGCATTTCTACTATCACGCCGGCATGGCGCAGCTGATGGCGGCCGAGCTTCCGGGCCGCGAAGCGCATGGTGTCTGCGGCCAGATCATCCCGTGGAACTTCCCGCTCCTGATGCTGGCGTGGAAGATCGCCCCGGCGCTGGCGGCGGGCAATACCGTGGTACTGAAACCCGCCGAATACACCTCGTTGACCGCCCTTCTGTTTGCCGACATCTGCACCCAGGCCGGCCTGCCCCGCGGCGTGGTCAACATTGTCACCGGCGATGGCGAGGTCGGTGAAGCCCTCGTCAGCCACCCCGGCATCGACAAGGTGGCCTTTACCGGCTCGACCCCGGTGGGCCGTGCGATCCGCACCGCGACCGCCGGATCGGGCAAGGCGCTGACGCTCGAACTGGGCGGCAAGTCGCCTTACATCGTCTTTGAGGATGCCGATATCGACAGCGCCATCGAGGGGCTGGTGGATGCGATCTGGTTCAACCAGGGCCAGGTCTGCTGCGCCGGCTCGCGGCTGATCGTGCAGGAGGGCATCGCCGAGACCTTCCACAGCCGGCTGCGCGCGCGGATGGACAAGCTGCGCATGGGCAACCCGCTCGACAAATGCATCGACGTCGGCGCCATCGTCGATCCGGTGCAATTGCAGACCATCTCGAAGATGGTCGACAGCAACACCTCGGGCGAAATCTATCGCGCCAATGTCGAGCTGCCGTCAGAGGGCTGTTTCTATCCGCCGACCTTGATCACCGGGCTGCACCCGTCCGACGCGCTGATGCAGGACGAGATCTTCGGCCCGGTGCTTGTCGGCACCACCTTCCGCACCCCGGAAGAGGCGGTGCAGATCGCCAACAACACCCGCTATGGCCTGGCCGCGACGCTGTGGAGCGAGAACATCAATGTCGCGCTCGACATCGCGCCCAAGCTGGCCGCCGGAGTGGTCTGGATCAACGGCACCAACATGTTCGACGCCGCCGCCGGCTTTGGCGGCGTGCGCGAGAGCGGTTTCGGCCGCGAAGGTGGCTGGGAAGGCATGAGCGCCTATACCCGGCCGGGCGGCAAGGCGGACAAGCTGGAAGAGGTCATCGCCTTCAAGGGCGACGCCGGCCCCAGCGATCCGCTCGCCCGCACCGCCAAGCTCTATGTCGGCGGCAAGCAGGCGCGGCCCGACGGCGGCTATTCGCGCGGCGTCCATGGCCCCGAGGGCACGCTCTTGGGGCATGTCAGCCTGGCCAATCGAAAGGATGTCAGGAACGCCGTCGAGGCCGCCAAGGGCGCGGCCTCCTGGGGGGCGACGACCGGCCATCTCAGGGCGCAGATCCTCTATTACATCGCCGAGAACCTCTCGGCCCGGGCGGATGAATTTGCCAACCGGATCGAGGCGCTGACCGGGCGCAAGGATGGCGCCAGGGAGGTGCAGGCGGCGATCAGCCGGCTATTTACCTACGGCGCCTGGGCTGACAAGTTTGACGGTCAGGTGCACAATGTGCCGGTCCGCGCTGTGGCGCTCGCCATGCGCGAGCCCGTGGGCGTGATCGGCGCGCTCTGCGACGATGCGCTGCCGCTTCTGGGGCTGGTCTCGGTGATCGGGCCGGCGATGGCGATGGGCAACCGCACGGTACTGGTGGCCTCCGAGGCCTTTCCGCTGGCGGCCACCGATTTCTACCAGATCCTCGAGACATCGGATGTGCCCGGCGGGGTGGTCAACATCCTCACCGGCAGCCATGGCGAGCTGGCCAAGACGCTGGCCGATCACATGGATGTCGATGCGGTCTGGAGCTTCTCCTCCAGCGATCTTTCGGGCGCGATCGAGCGGGGCGCGGCGGCGAACCTCAAGCGCACCTGGGTCAACAACGGCCGCAAGCGCGACTGGTTCGGCGCCGAGGGCGAAGGCCGGGCGTTTCTCGATGCGGCGACCGAGGTCAAGAACATCTGGGTGCCCTACGGCGCGTGAAGTCCGGCGCGGGTGTGGGGCGTGAGGGTGGGTTGCAAACCCACCCTACCCCTCAGCGCATGGCGGGGCTGATGAACGGGCGGTAGGGTGGGTTTGCAACCCACCTGCCCGGGCGCTCCGGCCCCTACCACTCCAGCACGACCTTGCCGGAGTTGCCAGAGCGCATGGCGGCAAACCCCTCCTGGAACTCTGCCGCCTTGAAGCGATGGGTGATCACCCCGCGCACGTCGAGCCCGTTCTCCAGCATGGCGATCATTTTGTACCAGGTTTCAAAGATCTCGCGGCCATAGACCCCCTTGATGGTGATCGCCTTGAAGACGATGCGGCTCCAGTCGACCGGCGATTTGCCCGGCGGAATGCCCAAGAGCGCGATCCGCCCGCCCATCACCAGCGCCTCGACCATCTGGTCCAAGGCGCGCTGATTGCCGGACATCTCGAGCCCCACATCAAAGCCTTCCTTCATCTTCAGGCCCGCTTTCACGTCGTTGAGGTCATGCTCGGCCACGTTCACCGGCACCACATCGGCAACCTTTTCGGCCAGCGCCAGCCGCTCGGGGTTCACATCGGTAATCACCACATGCCGCGCACCGACATGGCGCGCCACCGCCGCCGCCATGATACCGATCGGGCCGGCGCCGGTGATCAGCACGTCCTCGCCCACCAGATCAAAGCTCAGCGCGGTGTGCACCGCATTGCCCAGCGGATCGAGAATGGCGCCGATCTCGTCGTCGATCTCGTCCGGCAGCGGCACCACGTTAAACGCGGGCAGCCGCAGGTATTGTGCAAAGGCGCCCTGCTCGTTGACGCCGATGCCGCGGGTTTCCGGGTCCAGATGAAACTTGCCGGCGCGCGATTGCCGCGAATGCTTGCCGATCAGATGGCCCTCGCCGGAACAGCGCTGGCCGATGGCCAGGTCTTCCACTCGGTGGCCGATCTCAACGATCTCGCCGGCGAATTCATGGCCGGTCACCAGCGGCACCGGCACCGTCTTTTGCGCCCAGTCGTCCCAGTTCCAGATATGCACGTCAGTGCCGCAGATGCCGGTCTTGTGCACCTTGATCAGCACGTCGTCGGGGCCGATTTCCGGCACCGGCACATCCTGCATCCAGAGCCCTTCGCGCGCCTCGGCCTTCACCAGCGCTTTCATGTCGTTTCTCATGTCCGTGCTCCTTCCAGGATCAGCCAGGTCCAGGTGATGCCGGCCGAGGCAGGCTCACCCGCCCTGGCGCCGGTGTCGATGCGGTCCAGGGTCTCGAACCCGGCCGCCGCCGCCCGCGCGGCTTCCGTCTCGGTGTCCAGGGCCGCGACCCCCTGCCCCTCCGCGCCATGTCGCAGGGCCACGACGGCCCGGCCGCCGGGGCGGAGGATCTCGGTCACCCGCCGCAGGGCCGCATCGCGATCCGCCGGATCAAGATGATGCCAGACCGCGTTGAGCAGCACCACGTCAAAGCCCCGCGTCGCCAGGCCGGCCAGCTTCGGAAGCTGCGCGTCGCGCCAGCTCAGCCCCGGGTGTAGCGCTTGGCCGGCACTGCGCAGGCTCTCGGTCGGCTCCACCGCCGTCACGGCATAGCCCTGCGCCGCCAGCCAGGCGGCATCGCGCCCGGTGCCGGCACCGATGTCGGCCACCGGCGCCGGGGGCCCGGGGAAATGCGCCATCACCGGCGCCAGCACCGTGGCGCTGTCGACCCTGTCGTAGCGGTCGATCAGCGCCGCCCCGTGCGCGGCATAAAGCGCCAGGGCCTCTCCGGCCAATCCGCTCATGGCAGCACCCCCACCGCCCGGCCGGCGCGCTCGAAGGCGCCCAGCGCCTCATCCAGATCGGCGCGGGTCAGCGCAGCGTTCATCTGTGTCCGGATCCGGGCCTGCCCCTTGGGCACCACCGGAAAGAAGAAGCCCGAGACATAGACCCCCTCGTCGAACAGCCGCGCCGCCATCTCCTGCGCCAGACGGGCCTCGCCCAGCATCACCGGCACGATGGGATGTTCGCCGGGCAAGAGGTCAAACCCCAGCCGCTCCAGCCCGGCGCGCCAATAGGCCGTGTTCTCGAACAGCCGCGCCCGCAGGTCGTCACCCTGCGCCACCAGATCGAGCGCGGTGATCCCGGCGGCCACCACCGCCGGCGGCAGCGCGTTGGAAAAGAGATATGGCCGGCCGCGTTGGCGCAGCAGGTCCACCACCGGTTGCGACGCCGCGACATAGCCGCCGATCGCCCCGCCCAGCGCCTTGCCCAGCGTGCCGGTGAGGATATCGGCAGAAACCCCGGCATGGGCCGGGGTGCCAGCGCCCCCGGGACCCATGAAGCCGGTGGCGTGACAATCGTCGACCATCAGCACCGCGTCATAGCGGTCGGCCAGCGCGCGAATCTCGCCCAGCTTCGCCAGGTATCCATCCATCGAGAACACGCCATCGGTGGCGATCATCACATGCCGCGCGCCGCCCTCGCGGGCCTCTTTAAGCTTGGCCTCGAGATCCGCCATGTCGGAATTGGCGTAGCGGAACCGCCGCGCCTTGCACAGGCGGATGCCGTCGATGATGCTGGCATGGTTGAGCGCGTCCGAGATCACCGCGTCTTCCGGCCCCAGCAGCGGCTCGAAGACCGCGCCATTGGCATCGAAACAGGCGGCAAAGAGGATCGCGTCGTCCTGGCCGAGAAAGCTGGCGAGCTTCTGCTCCAGTGCACGGTGCAGTTCCTGCGTGCCGCAGATGAAGCGCACCGAGGCCATGCCGTACCCGTGGCTGTCGAGCGCCTGTTTCGCCGTCTCGATCAGCGCCGGGTGATCGGCCAGCCCGAGGTAATTGTTGGCGCAGAGATTGATCATCTCACGGCCCTGCACCTGCATTCGGGCACCCTGCGGGCCGGAAATCGGCCGTTCGACCTTTTTCAGCCCGTCTGCCTCGATCTGTGACAGCGTGTCGGTGAGATGTTCCAGAAATGCCTGCGCCATGGTGCGACTCCTTTCGTCACCCCTTCTAGCACAACAGACGACTATCCGAAATAGCGGATTTTCGGATTAGCGGAATAAATCCAGTATACCGGATATCGCCGACGGGGGTTGCACCCCCTACCCGCTGTCCTGCACCACCAGGAACACCTTGGCATCCCCATCCACCGCGCGGATGCAATGGCGCAGATCGGCGGCGTAGCGCGCGCTGTCGCCGCAGGCGAGCCGCGCGCTTGCCTCGTCAGAGGTGATCTCGACCGTGCCGCTGATCACGCTCAGGATCTCGACCGTGCCACGTTTGTGCGGCTGGCTGTCAAGCCGGCCGCCCTCGTCAAAGCGCAGCTCGTAAAGCTCGTTGCGCCCGGCCTCCTCGGGCGGCGAGAGGATGCGGATGCGACAGCCCGCGCCCATATTGTCGATTGTCGGGATCTGGTCTGCGCGCAGCACCTCGATGCGGTTGGCCTGCGCCTCTTCTTCCAGCAGCCCGGCAAAATCCACCTGGAGCGCGCGGGTCAGGTTCCACAGGGTGGCGATGGTGGGCGAGCTTTCGCCGCGTTCGATCTGGCTCACCATCGACCGCGACACGCCCGAAAGCTTCGACACCGCGTCGAGCGACAGGCCCTGCGCCCGGCGGGCCTCCTTGAGCCGTGCCGGCAGCAGCGCCAGAATATCGTCTGATGTATCCGTCATGGCGGAATAGTGGGGCGAAACCTGTGGCAGTTCAAGCGGGCAGTGACCCCACGTTCTGCTGACAGCGGCGGCGGCGGCCGACATACTCCGGCCAGAATCGGAGAGAGGAAAGCACATGTCTGAAGATATCGTCATTCTCGGCGGCGCCCGCACCGCCATCGGCACCTTCGGCGGCGCGCTGGCCGCCACCCCGCCCATCGCCCTGGCCACCCAGGTCACCAAAGCGGCGATGGCGCGCGCCGGGGTCGAGCCCGGCCAGATCGGCAACGTGGTCTTTGGCCATGTCATCAACACCGAGCCGCGCGACATGTACCTCAGCCGCGCCGCCGCCATCGAGGCCGGTATCCCCGAGACCACCCCGGCGATGAACGTCAACCGGCTATGCGGCTCGGGCGCCCAGGCGGTGGCCTCGGCCACGCAATCCTTGATCCTGGGCGATGCCGATTTCGCCGTTGCCGGTGGCGCCGAGAGCATGAGCCGGTCGCCTTTCATCAACCCGTCGCAGCGTTTCGGCCAGAAAATGGGCGATATCCGCACGCTCGACATGATGCTCGGTGCCCTGCATTGCCCCTTCGGCACCGGCCACATGGGGGTGACGGCGGAAAACGTTGCCGCCGAGCACCAGATCAGCCGCGAGGATCAGGACGCCTTTGCGCTGGAAAGCCAGCAGCGGGCCGCCCGGGCCATCGCCGAAGGTCGCTTTGCCGAGCAGATCGCCCCGGTCGAGGTGCGGGTCAAACGCGACATGGTGGCCTTTGAAGTGGACGAACACCCCAAGAGCACCACCGCCGAGGCCTTGGCCGGGCTGCGCGCAGTGTTCCAGAAGGATGGCAGCGTCACTGCGGGCAACGCCTCGGGCATCAACGACGGCGCGGCGGCAGTGGTTCTGGCGCGGAGCGCGGCGGCCGAAAAGGCCGGGCTGCGCCCCAAGGCCCGGGTCCTGGGATATGCCCATGCCGGGGTGCGGCCCGAAGTCATGGGCATTGGCCCGGTGCCGGCGGTGCGCAACCTGCTGGAGCGCACCGGCCTCACGCTCGACGCCTTTGACGTGATCGAATCGAACGAGGCTTTTGCCGCCCAGGCGCTGGCGGTGAACAACGAGCTTGGGCTCGATGCCGCCAAGGTGAACCCCAATGGTGGCGCCATCGCGCTGGGCCATCCGGTGGGGGCGACCGGGGCGATCCTGGTGGTCAAGGCGCTCTACGAGCTGGAGCGGACCGGCGGCAAGACCGCGCTGATCACCATGTGCATCGGCGGCGGCCAGGGCATCGCGCTCGCCATAGAACGCGTCTGAAGCGGGGACCGGCGGGGGAAACCCCCGCCCTCCCCCTGGCGACACCGCGCTACGGCCGCCGCACCGTCGCCGCCACCGAGGCCCCCGCCCCGTCGATCACCGACAGGCGCGAGAATCCGGCCGACGGCAGCATCACCGGCAGCACCCGGTCGCGGGTGGCGGTGACGCGCGGCGCGCCATCCACCAGCAGGGTAAAGGGCGGCGTACCGTGGCGCAGCTTGATCGTCACCTCCGCCCCGCCCAGGACCGCGCCATCGGGCGGATAGGCCAGCTCCAGCCGACTTGCGCCGCTGCGATACTGCCCGTCGCGGGCGCGAAAGCGCCGCAGCGGCTGCGGCAGATCGGCATTGCGGACCAACAGCGTCGCCGACGGCGGCGGCGGCAGATCGGCCGGCGCGGGCTTCAACAGCTGGAAGGCCTCGAACAGCACCGGCGCCGCGATCTCGCCGCCAAAGGCACCGGGCACCGGCGTGCCATCGGGCCGGCCCAGCCAGACGCCCGCCACATGCCGCCCGTCATAGCCCAGCGCCCAGGCGTCGCGGTGGCCATACGAGGTGCCGGTCTTGTAGGCCAGCCAGTCGCGCGGCGCGCCGGGGGGCGGCGCGATCTCCGACAGGATTTGCCCCACCTGCCAGGCCGCGACCGCGCCGGTGACATCCGCTCCCGGGGCGGCGGCGGCGCCCTGGCGCCAATGCAGAGGCCGCGCCGCCCCGCCCCGCGCCAGCGCCGCGTAAAGCTGCACCAGATCCTCCAGCGTCAGCCCGAGCCCGCCCAGCGCGATGGCCAGCCCCGGCCGTCCACCTTGCAAGGCCGGTTCCGCGCCGGAACGGCGCAGGGCAGCCATCAGATGCGCCGGACCCAAGGCTTCGGTGATGCGGACAACCGGGATGTTGAGCGACATCTGCAAGGCGCGCGCCACCGTCACCTCGCCACGAAACCGACCGTCGAAATTCTGCGGCACATAAGGCCCGAAGCGCACCGGGCTGTCGTCTATCAGCGTTTGCGGATGAGCCAGCCCGCGATCAAAGGCCAGCGCATAGACCAGCGGTTTCAGCGTCGAGCCGGGCGAGCGCAGGGCGCGGGTCATGTCGACAAAGCCATCGCGCGTCTCGGCCGCGCCCAGCCCGGCCGATCCAACCGAAGCCAGCACCTCGCCGGTCGCGTGATCGGCCACCACCAGCGCGGTGGAGAGGTGATCGCCCTTGCCCTGCACCGCCCGCGCCGCCAGCGCCTCGAGCCGCGCCTGCACGGCGCGGTCCACCGTCAGTTCATGCACCGGGGCAAAGGGCGCGGCCTCGCGCGCGCGGTCGGCCAGATGCGCCGCCAGCACCGGGAAATCGCGGCGCGCGGCCGGCACCGGCTCGCGCCGGGCGGCCGCTGCGGTCTCGGCGTCGATCACCGCAAAGCGCCGCATCCGCGCCAGCACCCGATCGCGCGCCGCCAGCGCGCGGGCCGGGCGTTTGTCCGGGCGGCGGCCTTCGGGGCTTTGCGGCAGTGCCACCAGCAGCGCGGCCTCGGCCGGGGTCAGCCGGCGCGGTTCCTTGCCGAAATAGCCCAGCGTCGCGGCGCGGACCCCCTCGAGGTTGCCGCCATAGGGCGCATGGGTGAAATAGAGCGTCAGGATCTCGCGCTTGGTCAGCCGCCGCTCCAGCGCCAGCGCCAGTCGCGCCTGGCGCAGCTTGCCCGAAAGCGCGCCGGTGCCGCTATCTTCCAGCAGCCGGGCCACCTGCATCGTCAGGGTCGAGCCCCCCGAGACCACCCTGCCATGGCTCAGCGCCTGCCAGACAGCGCGGGCCACCGCCCTGACATCGACGCCGGGATGCCGCCAGAACCGCTTGTCCTCATAGGCGATCAGCATGGCGACCAGCTTCGGATCGATCTGGTCCAGGGTCACCGAAAACCGCCAGCGCCCGTCCTCGACCGTATAGCCGCGCAGCAGCCGCCCGTCGCGGTCGCGGACCTCGACCGAGGTCTCGGCCAGCACCGGCGGCAGCACGGTGGCGGCCACCCAATCTTCGAAACCGTCCCGCGCAGCGGCCCCGCCCCAGAGCAGCAGCACCAGCGCAAAGAGGCCGAAGCGCCTCATTCCGTCACCGTCAGCCGCCCGGATGCCGTGCGCGCACGGTATTGCGGGCGGTACATGTCCTCGACCACCGCCGCCGGATGGTGGAAATCGCCGGGCGAGATGGCGCGGACGACATAGGCCAGCTCGAAGGCCTGCGCGCCGTCATGTTCGACCGCCGCAAGAAAGCGGTCGGCCCGGAATTCGGCATGTCGCGCGGGAACCGGATCGAGCCAGTCGAGGGCGCGAATGTCGCCCGAGCGCAACAGGTTCGGATTGTCGATCTCGAAGCCCGCCGGCAGCGGGTCGTCGATCATCAGCCGCGCGCCGGTCTCTTCCGCCGGGATCACCCGCAGCACCGTCACCAGCCGCGTGCCCATGGCCACCGGCCCGGTGACCGGCGCGCCCTCCATGGTGAAATAGCGCCGCTCGAGCCGGTAGCCGTAACCGCCCGCCGCGACCGCACCGGCAGGGGTGCCAAAGGTGGTAAGGGTGACATCGGTGGACTGATCGCCGCCGTTGGTGATGCTGCGTGGCGCCGCACCGCCGTCGAACCGGCGCACCAGCGGGCCGGTGACCGGCTCGCCGTCCAGCAGGATGCCGGAGACCGCGGGCTCGGTCACCATGGCATGGGCGGCCAGCAGCGACCAGGCCTGCTCCTGGGTCGAAAGCTCCGGCCGGGCGGTCGCAATCCGCTGTACCAGCGCGGCGCGATCCACCGCCGAAGAGCCGGCGGCCACCGCCAGCGACAACAGCCCCGCCGCATCGCGCAACCCGGTGCCATAATCGGCCCGGTAGAGCGGCGGCTCGGCTTCGGAGGGCGGGGCCAGCTTGTCCATTGCGATGCGGAACATGGCATCGGCGCGGGTCTGATCACCATACATCGCCAGCGCCGCGCCCAATTGCGCGGCGGCCAGCGGCGTGGCGAAATCGCGGCCTTTCACATCGGCGTAATAGCGCAGGTCGCCCATTGCCGCGCTGCCTTCGCGTGCCAGCACCATCAGCGCATAGGCGATATCCTCGCCCCCAGTGTCAAAATCGGGGGCGTAGTTCACCCGGTTGCCCAGATTGTCCATCGCCTGGCGAAAGGCCTGATCGGGCACGGCAAACCCCTGCGCCCGCGCGCGGCTCAGGAAATCGGTGACATAGGCGTCGAGCCAGAAATCGCCCGACTCGGCCTGCCAGAGACCGAAGGCGCCATTCGGCGCCTGCCGCGTCAGGATGCGGGCAACGGTCGAATCGATGCGCGTCTGAATGCGGGTCGTTTCGGTCAGGCCCATCGCCTCGGCCACCGAGGACATGTAAAGCAACGGCATCGCCTGGCTGGTGATCTGTTCGGTGCAGCCATAGGGATAGCGGTCGAGCGCAGCGAGCATGCGCGGCGCATCGAACCGCGCCAGCGGCCCGGCGGAGACCAGCGCCGAGGCACCGCGCGGGCGCAGCCCGGCAAAGACATTGTCGTCAAAGCTGAAGGTCTCGCCGGGGGCCAGGCTGAAGCGGCGGGTTTCCGAGATCTCGGGATCGTTGTTGCGCACCGCCACGGTCAACCGCTTGCGCAGCACCTGCCCCGCCGGGGTGGTCAGCGCGACGGTGATCGCGTGGTCACCCGCGGCCTGCGCGGTGAGTGGCACGACAACCCGCGCCTTGGCCTGTTCGCCCAGCATCAGGCTTTCGGGAATCGCCCCGGTGTCGAGGCCGAGGCCCGCACCGGTGACCGCGAGGTCGATCCGCCCGGCCGGCCCCTCGGCGTGGGTGATTTCCAGCAGCATCCGGCTGCTGTCACCTGGGGCCAGGAAGCGCGGCAGGCTGGCACTGACCACCACCGGATCGCGCACCAGCACATCGCGTTCGGCCTGCCCCACCCCGGTGGGCGACCAGGCCACGGCAGCCAGCCGGACGGTGCCGTTGAACTCGGGGATGTCAAAGGTCAGCTCGGCCCGGCCTTCGGGCCCGACCTGCACCGGCCCGGAGAACAGCGCCACCAGCTCTTCTGTCGGCGGCGGGCTGTCATAGCGGCCGGCCTCGCCGGCATCGCCGCCGGAGCGGACTCGCCCCATGGCGCCGTCGAGCCCGTTGATCAGCCGGCCGTAGAGGTCGCGCATCTCGACGCCGAGCTTGCGCTGACCGAAGTAATGGCCTTGCGGATCGGGGCTTTGGAACCCGGTGATGTTGAGAATGCCCAGGTCGGTCGCGGCAACGGTCACATAGGCGGTTTCGCCCTCGGCGATGCCATCGACCTGCACCTGTGCCCTCAGCGGCCCGCGTGGCGCCGATGTCTCGCCGGTGATCAGCGAGACATCGAGTGCCCGCGCGCCGGGATCGATGCCCGCATGGGCCAGGCCGAGCGCCCGGGCCGGGGCCTGCCCGGAGGGGGCATCCATCGGCCGGATCACCGTGGCCGTGACATAGGCACCGGCGCCCCAGTCGTCGGTCACCGGCAGGGCGACGGTGTTCTCGCCCTCGCTGACCGCGACGCTCTGCATGTCGATCACCCGGTGCGACATCACGGTAATCAGCGCCGTGCCGGCATACCGCGGCACCAGCCGCAGGGTGGCCGTCTCGCCCGGGCGATAGGCCGGCTTGTCGAGCGACAGCTCCAGCATATCCGGCGTTTCGGTGGCATCGGCGGGCGCATACCAGCCGGCCCAGAAATCGGTCGAGGCGGCGACATAGCCGTCGCCGCCCTGGCGTTCGACCACCAGCTCGTAATTGCCCCAGTCGACATCCGCACCGATCTCGACCGGGGTGGCGCCCAGCGTGACCTCGCCGCTGGCGGCCTCGGTGCGGGTGACCACCGGCTCCCAGTTCCATTCGCCGTGCAGGCGATACCATTCATAGCGCGTGCGCACCCGGTTCAGCGTCCATTTCACCGGCAGCGCGGCAGGTTGGCCCCGGGCATCCAGCCCGATCAGCCGGAATCGCGCCTCGCCGCCCTCCTGCACCACACCGTCGAATTGCGGCTTGATGCCGATCACCGGGCCGGCGGCGGCCAAGGCGCGGGTCAGCCGGCGTTCCACCGGCCGGCCGGAGCCTTCGGAGAGGGAGACGACGACCTGCGCCTGCATCGGCAGGTCGGCCGCCGCGCCGTCGATCTCGGGAAAGTTCAGCGGCGTGGTCAGCCGCCCCGCCGCATCGGTGCGCAGATCGCCCTCGAGGTAGCGCGTGCGCGGATCGAACGCCACATCATGCCGGCCAAAGCGGTAGCCCTCCCAGCCGTCGATGGCCTCGGCGCGCGAAAGCCGCACCCGGATCTCGGCCGGCAGATCGGCCCCCGGCGCGCCAAAGAGATAGCGCGCATCGATGGTCAGCTCCGGGCTGTCGGCCAGGGTGACCCGGCCTTCCGGCAGCGAGAGGTCGAAATCGATCCGCTCGGGCAGGAAATCCTCGACCAGCACGCTCCGCGTCGCCAGGGCGGGCGCTTCGGGGTCGGAATGCAGCGCGATCCGCCAGGTGCCGCGCGGCACGGTGGTGCCCAGCGGCATCTCGAAGACATGGCCGCCGGCCCGGGGGGCCTGCGACAGGTGGCGGGCGTATTCCACTCCGTCAGGACGGGTCAGCACCGCCACCAGCGGCAGGCCCTCGATGGCCCGGGCCCGGGCATCGCGTGCCAGCGCGGTGGCATGGATCACCTCGCCGGCGCGATAGGCGCCCCGGTCGGTGGCCAGAAAGACATCGACCGGGCCGGCCGGAGCACGCCCTTCGACGCCGCGGTCCGAGAGATCGAAGGCCGGATCCGTCAGCGACAGAAAGGCGATGTCGTCGGCGGTCTTGGCCACCAGCAGCGCCGGGGCGGCGCCCTGGGTGCCGCGGGTCAGCCCGGGGTCGAAGCGCACATGACCGGCCGCGTCGGTCCGGGCTTCGGCCAGCACCCGGTTGGCCTGGGAAACCAGCTGCACCGCCACGCCGTCGCGCGCGCGCGCATCGCCGAGACCGCGAATGAAGACATGCAGCCCGTCGGTGCCGGACAGGCTTGCCAGCCCCAGATCGGAGAGCACGAACCATTGCGTCGCCGAATTGTCGGAATATTCATCCTCGCCCGGCACCCGCGCGGTAAGCGCATAGATCCCCGGCGGCTGATCGGCCAGCACCGCGCCCATCGGCAAGCGGGTGGTCACATCGCGATTGAGCTGCTGGTCGACCTCGCCGGTGCCCTGCCAGATGGTTTCGCCCACCTCCCGCTCGAACCGCCGCTCGGTGTAATAGCCCATGGGCGCGCCGAAATAGCTGTCCTGGATGGCGCGCAGGAGGTTGCGGTCCGACACCCGTCGCAGCGTGAGATCGACCTCGGAGAGATTGACCGTCTCGATCGGCAGCCCGGCATCCTGCGACCGTGGCAGCACATAGGCCCGGCCCTTGAAGGTGACGGCCGGCGCGCGGTCGCGGATATATTGCGTGAGGGTCACATCTCTGGTCAGCCGTTCGCCGGACGCGGCCGGAAGCCCGGCGCGCAGGGTGACCGCATAGCGCGTGCCATGCGCCACGCCGCCGACACAGATTTCCCGCTCGGTGGCGCTGACCACGAGGCCGGGATCGGGCAGCCGGACATATGGCGTGTAATCCAGCCCCGCGCGCAGCAGATCTTCGGAAAAGGCGGCGCAGATGCGCGGCTCGGCGCGGTCGCTTTCGACCCGGTGATCGGTGACGCGAAAGCCGTATTTTCCAATCGCGTCATCCAGCGCGGCCACCACGTCGGCGCGCGGCAGCAGGGCCTCGGCCAGCCGCAATGTCGGCACCATCTCTTTCCCGCGCCCGGCCGCTTCCAGCGCCTCGGCCAGCACCAGCAGCGCCGCGACGCGGCCCGCCTCGGCCGGCGCGCGCAGATAGCCGTTGACGCCGGCCGCCACCGCGCTGTCGGCCAGCTGCCGCTGCTCCGAACTGCGGTCCGCGGCCGCGCCAATGGCCAGCGCCAGGCGGGCATATTCGACCCAGAGATCGGCGGCATCGCTCTGCGCCAGTGCCGCGCCGGTCCAGTGCAGCGCATTGCCGAGATCGCCTTCGGCCTCTTTCTCGCGGGCGGCGGTCAGCAGCACCTCGACCGTCCACTTGCCGCCCATGTGCCTCTGGCCCAGGCCCTCGGCCTGCGCCAGCGCCGCATCGAGATCGGCTCTCGGCAGAAAGGCCAGATCGCCCGCGCGCGGTTCGGCCCGCGCCATAACCTCGGGATCGGTCGGCACCACAATGGCGGAAATCGCCCCTTCATAGGCCTGCCGCTCGCTTACCGAGGTCTTGGGGAAACAGGCGTTGGAGCGGCTGTTGAAGGTAAAGGCGGCGCAGGCGCTGTCGGACAGGCAAATCCGCTGGCAGGCCTCCAGCGAGGTATCGAAAAGCGCCTGAAGATCGGAGCCGAAGAAATCGATGTCGCGCGATACGACCACACGCCGGTCAGGCAGGATATCCTCGGCCAGCGCCGGCACGGCAAGGGTTACAAGCGACAGAGCAAAGAGAAAGCGGCGCATGAAAAGACCTCCGGGCTAAATGCCACCAGTGTCTCATGTGCCGGCCCGACCTGGCAACGATTCCCGCCCTGGCGTCAATGCTGCGTCAATTGCCGCTCCCGGCGCGGCTTAAACAGATCTTCACCCCTTGCCGCCAAGGTGCCGCCAATGAGCCGAAGAACGACCGGAGCCGGGCGATGACTCTCGCCAGCAAACTTGCCGAGGAACGCCGCGCCCGCCTTGCGGCGGAGCGCCTGCTCGAGCTCAAGCAGGCCGAGCTTTTTGCCGCCAATCGCAAGCTTGGCCATCATGCCCGCGCGCTGAGCGAGGAGATCGTCGAAAAGCGCGCCGAAATGGCCACGGTGCGCGACGAGAACCAGCGGGTGAAATCCGACCTCACCCGCGCCACCGAAAACCTCGAGGTCGCCGAACGCCGGCTGGGTCAGGCGGTGGAAACCATCGAGGACGGATTTGCCTTCTTCGACGCCAATCACTGTCTGATCTTTGCCAATTCCGCCTATCTCTCGGTGTTCGACGGGATCGAGGAAATCCAGCCCGGCATCTCCTTTGCCCGTGTCCTGCAATTGCTGACCGAAGAGGGCATCGTCGACACCGACGACCTTGCCCCGGCCGACTGGCGCGCGATGATGCTGGGGCGCTGGCAATCGCCCAGTCCCGAACCGGTGACCCTCAGGCTCTGGAATGACAATTACATCCGCGTGCATGACCGGCGCGGAGAGGCCGGCGACGTGGTGAGCCTTGTGCTCAATATCACCGACACCATCCGCTATGAAAAAGACCTGCGCCGGGCGCGCAACCGGGCCGAGGCGGCGAACCGCGCCAAATCGGCCTTTCTCGCCAATATGAGCCACGAGATCCGCACTCCGATGAACGGCGTGATCGGCATGGCCGAACTGTTGACCGATACCGAGCTGAGCGAAGAACAGCGGCTTTACGTCAACACCATGCGCAGCTCTGGCGAGGCGCTTCTGGTGATCATCAACGACGTGCTCGATTATTCCAAGATCGAGGCTGACAAGCTCGAGCTGCACCCCGAAACCTTCGATCTCGAACGCGCGATCCACGAGATCGTCATGCTGCTGCAACCCACGGCCCGCGACAAGGGGATCGACCTGCTGGTCGATTACGACATCTTCCTGCCGACGCAATTTTTCGGCGATCCCGGGCGCATCCGCCAGGTGCTGACCAATATCATCGGCAATGCGGTGAAATTCACCCTCAGGGGCCATGTGCTCACCCGCGTGGTGGGGGTGCCGCGCGACGATGGCACATCGGCCATCCATGTCACGGTCGAGGATACCGGCATCGGCATTCCGCCCGACCAGCTTGGCCATGTGTTCGGCGAATTCAACCAGGTCGAGAGCGAGCGCAACCGGAAATTCGAAGGCACCGGGCTGGGGCTGGCCATCACCAAGCGGCTGATCGGCCTGATGGGCGGCGAAGTCTGGGTCGACAGCGTGCAGGGCCAGGGCTCTAGCTTCGGCTTTACCCTCACCTTGCCCTGCCCCTCGGGCGAGACCGTGCAACCGCCGGTGATGCCGCGCCATCTGCGCCGGGTGCTGATCGTCGATGACAAACCGGTCAACCGGCTGATCCTGGAAAAGCAGCTTCAGGTCATGCTGGTGGAAACCGCGAGCTGCGCCAATGGTCGCGAGGCACTTGACCTGGTCAGCCAGGGGGGCGGGTTCGACCTCGTGCTGACCGATCACAACATGCCCGAACTTGACGGGCTCGAGCTTGCCGAGGCGCTGCGCGCGGCCGGGCAGGAGGCGCCGATCGTGATGCTCAGCTCGAACACCGGCTTTGCCGAGCAGGATCCGGCCGCCAGGCATTTGCATGCCATCCTGCAAAAACCGGTGCCGCGTGCCCGGCTATTCGAGGTGCTCAGCGGTGTCACCGAGGCGCCGCTAGTCGCCGCACCTCCGTCCTTACCAAAACTGCCGCCGCCGCCGGCCGCGGAAAAGTCGGAACCGGAGCCGCCCGAGGCGGTCAGGCTGCGAGTCCTCGCCGCCGAGGACAACCGGACCAATCAGTTCGTTTTCCGCAAGATGGTCAAATCCCTGCCGGTCGATCTGCATTTCGCCAACAATGGCGTCGAGGCGGTGGCGCTTTTTCGCGAGCTTCGGCCCGATATCGTCTTTATGGATATTTCGATGCCCGAGATGGACGGCAAGGCGGCCACCCTGGAAATCCGCAAGCTCGAGGAGGGCGGCGGGCACCGCACCCCGATCATCGCCTGCACCGCCCATGCGATGACCGGCGACCGCGAGGCGCTGATCGCGGCGGGGCTCGACGATTACATCACCAAGCCGCTGAAACGCGCCGCCATCGAGGATATGCTGACAAAATACACGCCCCGGAAGGCGACGATGCGCGCCGGCTGAGGGGTGTCGGCCGCGCAGGGGCGGGCCGACACCCGCCCGGCCTAGCCCCTGTCGTCGTGCAGGAACGCAGGGCGATCCGGTTCCGACAGCTCTTCGTTGTAACGATAGCCGCCGAGATCGAAGCCGAGCAGGTCGTCAGGCGCGGTGAGCCTGGTCTGCACCACATAACGCGCCATCGCGCCGCGCGCTTTCTTGGCAAAGAAGCTGATGATCTTGGGCTGGCCGTTCTTCATGTCATAGAACTGCGGCGTCACCACCCGCGGCTTCAGCGCCTTGAGATCAACCGCGCCGAAATATTCCTGGCTGGCGCAATTGACCAGCACCGCGCTGCCGGTGGCCTCGGCCTGGGCGTTCAGCGCCCGGGCGATCCGGTCGCCCCAGTAGTGATAAAGATTGCTGCCGCGCCGCGTCTTGAGCCGCGACCCCATTTCAAGCCGGTAGGGCTGGATAGCATCAAGCGGGCGCAGCACGCCGTAGAGCCCCGACAGCACCCGCAGATGATCCTGGGCATAACGCAGCTCGTCCGGCTCGAGCGACCGCGCCTCGAGCCCCTGATAGGTGTCGCCGGCAAATCCGAAGACCGCCGGGCGGGTGGCCTCCGGCGTGGGCTCGGCGGCGAAGGCCTTGAAGCGGTCGCGGTTGAGCCGGGCCAGATCGTCGCTGAGGCCCATCAGCCCCTTGAGGTCGCCCAGGGTCAGGTTGCGCGCGGTCTTGGCCAGCCGCAGCGCCTCCTCCTGCATCGCAGGCGCGGTCGTCTCGACATCGACCTCTGACCAATCCAGCCGCTTGGCCGGGGAAATCACCACAAGCATCGCATCCCTCCGTTTCGCCCGGACTTAGGATGCTTCGCGCAAAACGTCCAGAAAGGCCGCGCCAAAACGTTCGCTGCGCCGCTCGCCCAAGAGCCGCTCGAGCTCTTCGGGCAGCGAGGGCCGCCGTTCGGCCACCTTGGCCAGCAGCGAAGCCGAGCAAGACAGCGGTTTTTCGGTGCCACAGGCGCCGCGCGCCAGATCGGCCTGGACCTGCATCAGCCGGTCATAGACCGCGCCGGCGTCGCGCCCGGCCAGCTTGCGCCGGGTCGGGTGCATCTCTTCCGCCGCGCCGGTGATGACGGCGAGGAAATCGGCGCCGTAGCTGTCGAGCTTCTTGGCGCCGACGCCCGAGATCCGCGCCATCTGGTCGAGGTTCGACGGCTTGGTCTCGGCCATCTCGATCAGGGTGCGGTCGTTGAAGATGATATAGGCCGGCACGCTTGCCGCCTCGGCCAGCGCGCGTCGTTTGGCCTTGAGCGCCGACAGGAGCGGCGCATCCTCTTCGCTGACCATCGCCTTGACCGCCGGGCGGCGTTTCGCCTGGGCCCTGGCGATCGTGTCGCGGCGCAGGGTGATCGAGGCCTCGCCACGCAGGATCGGCCGCGCGGCCTCGGTCATCCGCAACGCGCCGTGGCGTTCGGGATCGGGGCGCATCAGGTCATGGCCCATCATCTGCCGGAACACCGCCTGCCAGCCGCGCTTGTCAAACTCGCGCCCGACGCCGAAGGTGGGCAGCTGCTCGTGGCCCTTCTGGCGCACCTTGTCGGTCTCGTTGCCCATGACGATATCGATCAGATGGCCGGCGCCGAACCATTCGCCAGTCCGCAGCGCCGCCGAGAGCGCCTTGCGGACCGCTTCGGTAGCATCAAAGGTCTCGACCGGGGTTTGGCACAGGTCGCAGTGGCCGCAGGTTTCGGCGTCTTCGCCGAAATAGCCCAGCAGGGTCTTGCGGCGGCACTCCAGCGCCTCGGCCAGACCCAGAAGCGCGTTGAGCCGGCCGTGATCGGCGGCGCGGCGTTCCGGCGGGGCAAGGCCCTCGTCGATCTGGGTGCGGCGCAGGCGGATGTCGTCGGGGCCGAAAAGGGTCAGCGTTTCGGCCGGGCCACCATCGCGGCCGGCGCGGCCGATCTCCTGGTAATAGGCCTCGATGGATTTCGGCAGGTCGGCATGGGCCACCCAGCGAATGTCGGGCTTGTCGACCCCCATGCCAAAGGCCACGGTGGCCACCACGATCAAGCCGTCCTCGCGGGCAAAGCGGCTCTCGACGATGCGCCGGTCCTCGGCCTCCATGCCGCCATGGTAGAAACAGGCGGTATGGCCATCCACGGACAGTGCGCGGGCCAGCCCCTCGGTCTTGGCGCGGGTGCCGCAATAGACGATGCCCGACTGGCCGCGGCGGGCGGCGGCAAAATCGAGGATCTGGCGGCGCGGGCTGTCCTTGGGCTGAAACGCCAAGTGGATGTTGGGCCGGTCGAAGCCGCGCAGGAAACGCGCCGGCTCCTCGCCGTCGAACAGCCTTGTGACGATCTCGTCCTGGGTCTCGCGGTCGGCGGTGGCGGTGAAGGCGGCCAGCGGCACGTCGAGCGCGCGGCGCAGCTCGCCGATGCGCAGATAGTCGGGGCGGAAATCATGGCCCCACTGGCTGACGCAATGCGCCTCGTCGACGGCGATCAGACCGACACCGATGCGGCGCAGCATCTGCATGGTGCCGCCGGCGGCCAGACGTTCCGGGGCGAGGTAGAGCAACTTCAGCGTGCCGGCTTCGAGCGCTTGCCAGACCGCCTCGGTCTCCTCGGGGGTGTTGCCCGAGGTCAGCGCGCCGGCCGCGACGCCGGCCTCGCGCAATCCGCGCACCTGGTCGCGCATGAGCGCGATCAGCGGCGAGATCACCACGGTCACGCCTGGGCGGAGCAGCGCCGGAAGCTGGAAACAGAGCGATTTGCCGCCGCCGGTGGGCATGATCGCCAGCACATTCTGGCCGGCCGCCACAGCCTCGACGATCTCCCCCTGACCGGGGCGGAATCCGTCGAATCCGAACACGTCCCGCAATAGCGTGGCGGCGTCGTCCATGGGGCAAAACCTGCTAGATTTGTGTCAAACTGCTCTTATCCCAACAATCACACATTGAGATTCGGTGAACAAGGCCCCGACACCGCCCCGGACGTGATCCGGGGCGCGCCGCGATCGGGTCTCAGATCAGGCCGAACATCTCGGGCAGGATGAAATCGCGCAGCGAGATCAGGATGATGAAAGCCACCAGCGGCGCCAGGTCAAGCGGGCTGGTGTCCGGCAGGATGTTGCGGATCGGGCGATAGATCGGCTCGAGCAGGCGGTTCAGCCCGTACCAGATCTGCGAGACCAGCGGCTGACGCAGGTTCAGCACCTGGAAATTGATCAGCCAACTCATGATGATATGGGCAATCATGATAAAGAACGCCACATCGAGGATGAGCTTCAGGGGCCCGTAAATCGCGTACATCTGCTTTATGTCTCCGCCTTTTCGCGCAATCTAGGTAAGGCCGGCACGACCAAAGCACAAGTGTCGCCGCGTCACGGCTTGCCGCCCGTCGCGCCGCGGCGCACACCTGCGGCTGGAGGTGGCCCGCATGTATCCGTTCATCCGCATGTTCAAAGAGTTGTACCTGTTCCGCAAGGCGCCGCGCCTGCCGGTGACCGGCACCCATGTGTCGCGCCACCGCTGCTGGCCCTGGGACATCGACTTCTGGATGGAGCTGAACAACGGCCGCACGCTGACGCTCTACGACCTCGGGCGTATCCCGCTGGCCCAGCGGACCGGCTTCATGGCGGTGCTGCGACGGCGCAAATGGGGGCTGACCGTGGCCGGCTCCTGCACCCGCTACCGCCGGCGCATCCGGCCGTTTGAGAGCTTCGAGATGCGGTCGCAGGCGGTGGGGGTGGATCACCGCTTTGTCTACCTCGAACAGTCGATGTGGAAAAACAACGGCGAATGCGCCAGCCATGCGATGTACCGCACCGCGGTGACCGGCCCCAAGGGGATCGTGTCGCCGGCCGAGCTTCTGGCCGAGATCGGAGCGGAGGGGATGCCGGAGCTGCCGGATCATATCAAGGCCTGGATCGCGGCCGAGGATGCCCGCCCCTGGCCACCGATGTCCGAGGGCTGAGCCGGGATGGCGGCGGAGTTTCCGGGCGGTGACTGCCCTGGCCGGAGCAAGTAAATCTTGCGCCACGCCGCGCAGTCGGGCTTAACCGCCGCAAACCACGGGGGCATCATGGACGCGACGAAACGCAAACGGATTTGGGGCTGGTTCTTTTTCGACTGGGCGAGCCAGCCGTTCAACACCCTGCTGCTCACCTTCATCTTTGCCCCCTACGTCAAGGAACTGATGGGTGACGGCAGCGCCGCACAGGCGGCCTGGGGCTACGGCATCGGCGGTGCCGGGCTGGTCATCGCCCTGCTGGCGCCGGTTCTGGGCGCATTGGCCGACACCTCGGGCCAGCGGATGCGCTTCATCTGGCTGTTTTCGCTGATGTATGTGCTGGGCTCGGCCGCGCTCTGGTTTGCCGCGCCGGGGGATTTCAACCTCGTGCTGATCCTGCTGGCCTTTGCCATCGGGCTGATCGGGATGGAATTTGCCACGATCTTCACCAATTCCATGCTGCCGGATCTGGGCAGCCCGCAAGAGATCGGCCGGATTTCGGGCAACGGCTGGGCCTTCGGCTATTGCGGCGGGCTGGTGGCGCTGGTGCTGATGCTGGCCTTCTTTGCCGAAAGCGCCGAGACCGGCCGCACCATGCTGGGCCTCGCCCCGCCCTTCGGTCTCGACGGCGAGGCGCGCGAAGGCACCCGGTTTGTCGGGCCGCTGACGGCGCTGTGGTACGTGGTCTTCATGATCCCGTTTTTCGCCTGGGTGCGCGACCCGAAGCCCACGGCGCGGCACCCCGGCGCCCTGCGCCGCGCGCTGCATGACCTCGGGCGGACGCTGCGGCGGCTGCCGCAAACGCCGTCGCTCTTTGCCTATCTGGCCAGCTCGATGTTCTACCGCGACGCGCTCAACGGGATGTATGTCTTTGGCGGCATCTATGCCGCCGGCGTGCTGGGCTGGAGCGTGGTCGACGTCGGCATCTTCGGCATCCTCGCAATCATCTCGGGTGCGCTGTTTGCCTGGCTCGGCGGCAAGTGGGATGCGCGCTTCGGCCCCCGGCCGGTGATCACCGCCGCCATCCTGGCGCTGACCTGTGCCGCGGTCTCGACGGTGCTGGTCTCGCGCCAGTCGATCTATGGCGTGGCGCTGGCCGAGGGCTCGGCCCTGCCCGACATCGCCTTCTACGTGATCGGCGCGGTGATCGGCGCGGCGGGCGGGGTGATCCAGTCGGCCAGCCGCACGATGATGGTGCGCCAGGCCGACCCGGCGCGGATGACCGAAGCCTTCGGGCTCTATGCGCTGGCGGGCAAGGCGACCTCCTTTCTCGCGCCGCTTCTGATCGGCGTGACAACCCAGATCACCGGCTCGCAGCAATTGGGCGTGACCCCGCTCATCGGGCTTTTCCTGATCGGACTTTTGTTGCTACGCTGGGTAAAACCAGAGGGAGACCGAGCAGCATGGTCCGACATCCGTTCCGCCTAGCCGGCGCCACGATTTTATGTGCTCTCCTCGCCGCTTGCGGCGGCTCTGACGGCACAAGGACCAAGGCGACGCTGGCCAGCGCCCCGCAGCCGACGATCGGCGATTCCCTCGGCGTGCTGTCGAGCAAGCAGGCCAAACAGCTGTTTGGCGCGCAGCGCGCCGGATCGGATCAGCGCACGGCAGCTTATGGCAGCTATGCCAAGGGCTGCCTGGCGGGGGGCGTGCAATTGCCGGAAACCGGCCCGACCTGGCAGGCGATGCGCCTGTCGCGCAACCGCAACTGGGCCCACCCGGAGATGATCGATTACGTCCGCAAGCTCTCGGCCCGCGCCGCGCAGTTTCCGGGCTGGAACGGGATTTACGTCGGCGACATGTCGCAGCCCCGCGGCGGGCCGATGCTGACCGGCCACACCAGCCACCAGATTGGCCTCGACGCCGATATCTGGCTGCGCCCCGCCGCCAATCTCGGCTTGTCCCAGCAGGCGCGCGAACAGATCTCGTCGATCTCGCTGCGCCGCTCGAATGGCGCCTTTACCAATGACGACTGGACGCCCGAGCATCACGCCCTGCTGAAAGCCGCCGCCTCGGATCCGCGGGTGGCGCGGATCTTCATCTTTCCCGGCGCCAAGGTGCGGATGTGCAACGACGAAACCGGCGACCGCGCCTGGCTGCGCAAGATCCGGCCGTGGTGGGGGCATCACTATCATTTCCACGTGCGCCTCTCCTGCCCGCCCGGCGCCAGCGGCTGCGTGAACCAGAACCCGCCCCCCCCCGGCGACGGCTGTCAGGAGGCGCAGGGCTGGGTTGATCGTATCCTCAACCCGCCGCCGCCGGACCCGAACGCCCCGCCGCCCAAGCCCAAACGCGAATTGGTGCTCGCGGATCTGCCCTTGCAATGCGCCAGCGTGCTGGAGGCGAAGTAACCCCGATGACACGATTTCTCAGGGCGGCCTGCCTCGGACTGGCAGGGCTCGCCAGCGGCTGCATCGCGGCCGAAACCCCGCCCACGGCGCGGCATCTTCAGAGCTTTTCCTGGCAAAGCGACGCCGAAGGCTTTGGCGGGATGTCGGGGTTCGAGCTGGCCGAGGATGGCGAAAGCTTCGTCGCGATCTCGGACCGGGGCCGCTTTGTCGAAGGCCGGCTGATCCGCGAAAACGGCCGCATCACCCGGGTCGAGGGCACCGCCCCCCAGCCGCTGATGAACACCGGCGGCAACCCGATGCACCGCAAGGTGGCGCAGGATGCCGAGGGGCTGGCCATTGCCGCCGACGGCCGGCGCTACATCTCTTTCGAGGGCCGGGCCCGGGTCTGGGCCTATCCGACGATGGCGCGGGCGCAGGCGCTGCCCAGCCACCCCGATTTCGACGGCATGCAGAACAATTCCGCGCTCGAGGCGCTGGCGGTGGACAGCCGGGGCTGGCTTTACACGATGCCGGAACGTTCGGGCCAGTTGACCCGCCCCTTCCCGGTCTATCGTTTCAACGGCACCCGCTGGGATCAGCCCTTTGCGATCCCCCGGATCGGCGGCTTTCAACCCACCGGCGCCGATATCGGCCCCGACGGCATGTTCTATCTGCTCGAGCGCGAATTCACCGGCCTCGGCTTTCGCTCGCGGGTCCGGCGCTTTCCGCTTTCGGAAACGGCGCTCGGCCCGGGCGAGGTGCTGCTGGTGAGCCATCTCGCGCGGCACGACAATCTCGAAGGCCTCGCCGTCACCCGCGCCGCCACCGGCCAGATCAGGCTGACCATGATCTCGGACGACAATTTCAACCCGTTCCAACGCAGCGAGATCGTCGAATACCTGCTGCCCTGAGGCAATCGCCCGGATCCGACCCGGCATTCCCCGCGCCCGAAGACCACCCGCCCCGGACCCCGATCCGGGGCCCCCTGGCCCGCGGCGCGCCCCGCCTGCCCGGCTTCCCCTTGACCGAGGCGCAGCACCTCTATATGCCCCGCCCGTTCCCGTTTCGGGAGCCAAGTCGCCGCAACCTTGCAAAAACGGGCATCAGACATGAACCGCACCCATCTTCCCGGCATTCTTGCCATGGCCGCGATCGTCGTGGCTTCGAACATTCTCGTTCAATTCCTCATTCTCGACGGGCTCCTCACCTGGGGCGCCTTCACCTATCCGCTGGCCTTTCTCGTCACCGATGTGATGAACCGGGTCTATGGCGTCCGCGCCGCGCGCAAGGTCGTGCTGGCAGGCTTCGTCACCGGCGTGATCTGTTCGCTTGTGGGCAGCCAGATCATGTTGCAGGGCGACGGCTACACCTATGCCGCCGTGCCGCTGCGCATCGCCGTGGCCTCGGGCCTTGCCTTCCTCGTGGCGCAGCTCACCGATATCGCCGTCTTCAACCGCTTTCGCGCAGGCCGCTGGTGGCGCGCGCCACTGGTCTCGACGCTGGTCGGCTCGGCGCTGGACACCGCGCTGTTCTTTACCATCGCCTTTTCCGCCTCTGTCAGCCTGTTCGACGCCGAGGCCGATGCCGCGATCAACTGGGCCTGGGAGGCCGTGCCCTTCCTGAACACCGGCCCGCTGGCACCGCTCTGGGTGACGCTGGCCTTTGCCGACTGGCTGGTGAAGCTCTCGCTGGCGCTGATCGCATTGATCCCGTTTCGGGCAATCGTCGCACGGCTTGGGCAAAATCGCGCTCTGGCCTGAAAAAACCTTTTGCGATTTGGCCTGTCCGTGCCATGATTCGAGTACGGACAACAAACAGAAAGGAGGTGCTTCAGTGTCTAGAGAGGTATTGGAGAAAGGTGTCGGAACAGTTCGGGGAGAGGCCCTCTGAGGCAGCCCTTGGGGGAGTTTCACCCCGAATTGGTAGGACCTAACCGGCCCCACCTCCTGACATTCTCGAAGGGCCATGCCGCCGGGCATGGCCCTTTTCGATTCAAATGACTGGCGGGACCGGCGCGCGACCCCGGGGAGGTCCCGGACCAGGTCCGGGCCGTACTCGGCTCGCGAGGCCCCGCGCCGCTTGCGACCTTGCCGTTCGCCCTCAGCCTGCCATATTCACCCGCATGACCCTGCACATCAACGATCAGATCGAAATCGCCGACTGGGAGCTGACGGAGCAATTCATCCGCGCCTCGGGCCCCGGCGGGCAGAATGTGAACAAGGTCTCGACGGCGGTGGAACTCCGCTTCGAGGCCGCCCGCTCGCCCGCCCTGCCCGATCCGGTCAAACGCCGGCTGCAACGCATCGCCGGCCGCAAATGGACCCGCGACGGCGCGCTGATCATCCAGGTCGACGAAACCCGCTCCCAGGCCCGCAACCGCGAGATCGCCCGCGAACGGCTGGCCGAGATGGTGCGCAAGGCGCTGGAACGCCCGAAACGGCGCATCCCGACGCGGGTGTCGCAGAACCAGAAACGCAAACGCGTGGATGCGAAAAAGAAGCGCGGCGAAGTCAAGGCGCTCAGGGGGAAGGTCGAGGAATAGCCCGGCCTACACCACCACCTCGATCCGCTCCTGCTCGCCCACGCCGAACACCCGCTTGTAGCGCTGGATCTCCGTCTCCGGCCCCATCGCCTTTTCCGGGTTGTCCGAGAGCTTGACCGTCGGCCGCCCCTCGGCCGAGACCGCCTTGCAGACCAGCGAAAAGGCGTCGAGCCCGCCGTCCGGCACCAACCCGCGGAAATCATTGGTCAAATTCGTGCCCCAACCAAAGGACACCCGCACCCGACCCGAAAATTGCGCGTGCAATGCCGCGATGTTCTCCACGTCGAGCCCGTCGGAAAAGATCACCAGCTTGTTGCGCGGGTCCTCGCCGCGGGCGGTCCACCAGGCGATCGCCGCCTCGGCGGCCTTGGCCGGATCGCCGCTGTCGATGCGGATGCCGGTCCAGCCGGCCAGCCAATCCGGCGCCTTGTCGAGGAAACCTTGGGTGCCATAGGTGTCGGGCAGGATGATGCGCAGGTTGCCGTCGTGCTCTTCGTGCCAGTCGGCCAGCACGTCGTAAGGCGCCCGCGCCAGGGCCGCGTCATCCTCGGCCAGCGCGGCATAGACCATCGGCAGCTCATGGGCATTGGTGCCGATCGCCTCGAGATCGCGGTTCTTGGCGATCAGGCAGTTCGAGGTGCCGACAAAGCTCTGCCCCAGCCCTTCGGTCATCGCCTGCACACACCAATCCTGCCACAGAAACGAATGTCGCCGTCTTGTGCCGAAATCGGCGATCCGCAGATTGTCGATGGCGCGCAGGCCTTCGACCTTTTCCCAGAGCTTGGTCATCGCCCGTGCATAAAGCACCTGCAATTCGAACCGCCCCATGTCATTGAGCACCGCCCGCCCGCGCAGCTCCATCAGCACGGCAAGCGCCGGGATCTCCCAGAGCATGACCTCGGGCCAGGCGCCTTCGAAGGTCAGCTCGTACTGGCCGTCGCGCTTTTCCAGGTGATAGGGCGGCAGGCGCAGGTTTTCGAACCATTCCATGAAATCCGAACGGAACATCGACCGCTTGCCATAGAACATGTTGCCGCGCAGCCAGGTGCTCTCGCCGCGCGACAAGGACAGCGAGCGGATGTGATCGAGCTGTTCGCGCAATTCGCCCTCGTCGATCAGCTCGGCCAGGCGCACCGATTTCGTCCGGTTGATCAGCGAAAAGCTGACCAGCGTGTCGCGCTTGTTGCGAAACACCGACTGGCACATCAGCAGCTTGTAGAAATCGGTGTCGATCAGCGAGCGGACGATCGGGTCGATCTTCCATTTGTGATTCCACACGCGGGTGGCGATATCGACCATCTCGACCGTCCTTCCCTCAGCGCAGCGTGACGCCGGCGTTCTGCATGTTGGTTGTCGCCGCCGCCAGCGACCCATCCAGATCGATGGCGCGGCAGTGATCGCCCAGCACCGTGACGCCAAAGCCGAGATTGGCCGCATCCACCGCCGAAAAGCCGACGCAGAAATCCAGCGCCAGCCCCACCATCACCAGCTCGCGGATCCCGCGCGTGCGCAGATAGCCTTCGAGCCCGGTTGGCGTCGCGTGATCGTTCTCGAAAAACGCCGAATAGCTGTCGATCGCCGGCCGGAACCCCTTGCGAATGATCAGATCGGCGCGCGTCGTTTCGAGTTTCGGGTGAAACTGCGCCCCCTCCGAGCCCTGAACGCAATGATCCGGCCAGAGCACCTGCGGCCCATAGTCCATATCGGTCATCGCGAAGGGCGCCTTGCCCGGGTGCTGGCTGGCAAAGGAGGAATGCCCCGCCGGATGCCAGTCCTGGGTCAGCACCACCGCCTCGAAGTCCGCCATCAGGGCATTGATCGGCGCCACGATCTCGTCGCCGCCCCCGACCGCCAGCGCCCCGCCGGGGCAGAAATCGTTTTGCACGTCGATCACGATAAGAGCGCGCATCAGGCGGCCTCCTGTAGTCCCGGTTTCGCCGCAGCTTAGAATCGGCATTGCGGAATTGCCATGGCCCATCCTTGCCGCTATAGCCGCCGCTTCGCGATGGATCAGAGGTGCGGATGGCACGGCTTGGCATAGATTTCGGAACCTCCAACACCGGCGCCGGCATCCTTCGGGATGGTCGCCCCACCGCCCTGCCGCTCGAAGCGGGCGCGCAGACCCTGCCGACGGCGGTCTTTGTCGATTTCACCGACAAGCGCTTTGTCTATGGCGAGGCCGCGGCGCGGGCGATGATGGAGGGGCAGGACGGCCGCTTCATGCGTGGGCTGAAAAGCATCCTCGGCACGCCGCTGGCACGCGAAAAACGGCGGTTTCTCAACGAGCGGATGACGCTGATCGAGGTGATCGGCCGGTTCCTGGCCGAGATTCGATGCCGCTCGGAACGGATCACCGGTCAGAGCTTCGAGGCCGCGATCTCCGGCAGGCCGGTCAGGTTCCACTCCGAATCCGAGGACAAGGACGCCCAGGCGGAGATCGACCTGCGCGAAGCCTATGCGCTGGCGGGCTTTCGCGCGGTCGATTTCCTGCCCGAACCGGAAGCGGCGGCGCTGGCGGTGGCCGGCGAGGGCCGCATGCTGATCGTCGATATCGGCGGCGGCACCTCGGATTTCACCCTCTGCGAACGCGCGCGCGGCCAGACCCGGGTGATCGCCAGCCGCGGGCTGCGGCTCGGCGGCACCGATTTCGACCGCAGCCTGAGCCTCGCCCATGTCATGCCGCTGCTGGGCCACGGGGCCGAAATCGGCGCCGAGCTGGGCGCCAAGACCCATGCCGCCCCGCGCGCATTGTTCCACGATCTGGCCAGCTGGGAAAAGATCGCCTTTGTCTATGATGCGGCACTGCTGCGCGAGGTGAAACGCTGGATCCGGCTGGCCCGCGACCCCGTGCTCTTCGAGCGACTGGCCGAGGTGCTCGAAATGCATCTGGGCCATGACATCGCCTATGCGGTCGAGGCAGGAAAAATCGCCGCCAATGACGCCGAGCGCGGCGAAATCGCGCTCGACGTGGTGCAACGCGGGCTGCGGATCGATCTTTGGGGGGTGCAGTTGCAGCACGAACTCTCCTCCGCTGCCGCGCGCATTGGCGACATGGCGCTGGCGACGCTCAAGGACGGCGGTTGCCGGCCCGACCAGGTCGACATGGTGGTCTTTGTCGGCGGCTCCAGCCAGCTGTCCGGCGTCCGGCAGGCGCTGGCAAGGCGGCTGCCGGAGGCGCGGCAGGAAACCGCCGAGGTCTTTACCGCGGTGGTGCACGGCCTGGCCTTCGCGGCGCGGTAATCGCAGGACCGGGCGCCGGCGATCTTGCCTGCGCCGCCCGGTCTGCGTACATGCAGCCCATGTACACCGTTGCCGCGCTCTATCACTTCACCCGCTTCGAGGATCCCGCCGCCGTACAGGGCCCGCTCCGGATGCTCTGTCAAGATCAGGGCATCACCGGCACGCTCTTGCTGGCGCAGGAGGGGATCAACGGGACCATCGCGGGCCCGCGCGCCGGCATCGACGCGGTGCTGGCGCATATCCGCGCCCTGCCCGGCTGCGCTGATCTCGCGCATAAGGAAAGCCGCGCCAGCGCCCCGCCCTTTGCCCGGATGAAGGTGCGGCTCAAGCGCGAGATCGTCACCATGGGCCAGCCCGACGTCGATCCGCGCGCCCGCACCGGCCATTACGTCGATCCCGCCGACTGGAACGAGTTGATCCAGAGCCCGGATGTGGCGGTGATCGACACGCGCAACGATTACGAGGTCGCCATCGGCACCTTTGACGGCGCCATCGATCCCGGAACCGCCAGTTTCCGTGACTTTCCCAAGTGGTGGCAAGACAACAAGCACCGCTTTCACAACAAGAAGGTGGCAATGTTCTGCACCGGCGGCATCCGCTGCGAGAAATCCACCAATTACCTGCTCGGCCAGGGGGTCGAGGATGTGTTCCACCTCAGGGGCGGCATCCTGAAATATCTCGAAGAGGTGCCCGAAGCGCAGAGCAGCTGGCAAGGCGAGTGTTTCGTCTTCGACGGCCGGGTCTCGGTGGGTCACGGTCTCAGGGAAGGCCCGCATCTGCTCTGCCATGCCTGCCGCCGCCCGATCCTTCCCCAAGACCGCGCCCGCCCGGAGTACGAACACGGCGTGGCCTGCCACCATTGCGTGCGCGAGACCTCCGACGCCGACAAGACCCGCTTTCGCGAGCGCCAGAAACAGATCGAACTGTCCCGCAAACGGGGCGAGAAACACCTCGGCGGCGATCACGGCGTCTGATCCTTTTTCCGTTGGCAGATACCGCGGGTGAATCGCCGCGCGCGGCGATGGGACAGCGCCCCCGTCCTTGCCATCCACCAAACGAACGGTCATATTCGCATATGACATTATGTTTGGGAGGACGTCGTCATGGCACTCACCCGCAGAGAGATGCTGGCCGGTCTCGGCGCCGGTCTGGCCCTGGCCGGCCCGGTCTGGTCGGGCACCACCCTTGGCGCAATGCGGATCGACACGCTCAGCGATGGCAACCTGGCGCTGCCCGGCGATTTCATCTTCGGCCCGATGCCGCAACAGGCGCTGACGCCGATCCTGCGCAAATACGATCTCGATCGCGACAGCCTGACGCCGGGCTGCAACCTGACGCTGCTGCGCGATGACGAGAGAACCGTGCTCTTCGACGCTGGCGCCGGTCCGGATTTCCAGCCCTCGGCCGGCAAGCTGCAAGCTGCCTTTGATGCCCTCGGCCTGTCGCCGGACGACATCACCCATGTCGTGGTTACCCATGGCCACCCAGACCACATCTGGGGGCTGCTCGACGATTTCGGCGATCCGCTGTTTGCCGAGGCCACCCATCTGATCGGCGCGACCGAGCTGGATTACTGGCTGGACGACACCACCGTCGACACCATCGGCCCGGCGCGGCAGGCCTTTGCCGTCGGCGCGAAACGGCGGCTCGAGGCCCTGGGTGACCGGATCACCACCTTCACCGATGGCGCCGAAATCCTGCCCGGCGTTTTGGCCCATGCCAGCTTCGGCCACACCCCGGGCCATATGTCCTTCGAGCTGCGCAGCGGCACTGACGCGATGATGGTCGTCGGAGATGCCATCGGCAATCACCATGTCGCCTTCGAACGACCGAGCTGGCCCTCCGGCTCGGACCAGGACGTTGACACCGCCGCCGCCACCCGCCTGCGCCTGCTCGATCGGCTTTCCACCGAGCAGATGCGGCTGATCGGCTTTCACCTGCCCGGCGGGCTCGGCCGGGCCGAGGCCCATGGCGACGGCTATGTCTTCCTGCCGGAGGCGACGTGATGCGGATCGCCCTGGCCTTGGCCCTGCTCGCCGCGCCCGCCCTTGCCAACGAGGAGATCGCCGATCAATACCCCGGCTCGCTGCTCTATTCCAAACCGGTCGAGTTCATTCCCGGGGTCTGGTCCGCCATCGGCGCCACCGCCCCACCGACCTATGAAAACGCCGGCCACAACAACAATCTGAGCTTTATCGTCACCGGCGCGGGGGTGGTCGTCATCAACAGCGGCGCGGCGCACCAGCTGGCTCGGGCGCTGCATGACGAGATCAGGAAAGTGACCAACCAGCCGGTCATCGCGGTCTTCAACGAGAACGGCCAGGGGCATGCGGCGCTGGGCAATTCCTACTGGGCGGCGCAGGGCGTGCCGATCATTGCCCACGAAGATGCGGCGCGGGAGCTGGAGCACTCCGGCGGCCAGATCCTGAGCGGCATGATGCGCTACAACCGCGACCGCGGCGAGGGGACGGAGATCACCCTGCCGACCGAGACCTTCGCCGAGACATACATCCTCGAAAAAGGCGATTTCCGCATCGAAGCGCGCTATCTCGGCCCGGCCCACAGCCCCGGCGACATCGTGATCTGGCTGCCCGAGCAATCGCTGGTGATCTCGGGCGATATGGCGTTTCACGAACGCCTGCTGCCGATCTTCGAACATACGATCACCGCCGATTGGCTGGACACCTGGGACAGGGCGTTTGAACCGCTGGGCGCGACCTATGTGATCCCCGGCCACGGCCATCCCACCAACATGGCTCAGGTGCGGCGCTACACGCGCGACTACTTGGAATTCCTGCGCGGGCAGATCAGCGCCCATATCGACGCCGGCGGCGGGCTGGCCGAGGCTTATTACGTCGACCAGTCGCCCTTTGCCCATCTCGACACCTTCGAAGAACTGGCGACCAAGAACGCCGGCCGGGTCTACGAGCAGATGGAGTGGGAGTGAGCCGGCTCAGAACGCCAGCGCTTCTGCGACGATCTCGCCCAGAAGCGTCTCGACCGCGTCCATCGGGCCGGCGGGATAGCTGCGATAGCCGATCTCGACCTTGCCGGCGCGGTCGGTGACAAAGACGCTGTAGGGACAATAGGCGATATTGGCGGGATCGGCCTCCATCACCTGCCGCGAGACCTGCGCCGAACAGAACAGAAAGGCATCCGCCGCATCAAACAGCGGCGCGCCGCCCACGTCCTGACGGGTGCGCGCCAGCATCTCGCCGATGTGGCTGCGGTAATCCACCACCAACCCCTGATTGACGATGGCGTTTTCGACGCTGAACAGCGCATCCTCGTAGCTGCCGTCATAGACATGGGTGATCACTGGCGCTTCGGCCATGGCGGCGCCGGCCAGGCTGGCGGCAAAGGCCAGCGGAATCAGGCGGATCATCTGTAGTGCTCTCCTCAAAGTCGGGCCCCGCCCCGGGGCAGAGCCCGCCCCGGTCCGGTTTCAGCCGAACATGTCACTGGTGATCGCGTCATACCAGCCGAGACTTTCCTCGTAGGTCGCCTTGCGCGTCGCCGCGTCTTCACCGGTCTGGCTGACAAAGCCGTCGATCCGGGCGATCTTTTCTTCGGTCGCCTCATAAGTGGCGCCGACCTTGACGCCATCGTCCGCATCGATCAGCGACCAGCAGGTATTGGAGAACCGCGCCGGAAAGACGCGGCTTCCGGTCAGCGCGCCGCGCACCGCATTGGCACAGACCTTGGCCTGCGAATTGGCGGAAAAGCCCGATTTCGGCATGTCGCCCTGCGCCGCCGAATCGCCCAGAACGTGGATCTCGGGATCGACCTTGGACGACATGTCGACGGCATTCACCGGCGCCCAGTTGCCCTCGGTCACCCCCGCCAGATCGGCGATATGGCCGGCCTTCTGCGCCGGGATCACGTTGCAGGCCGCCGCCTCGATCACTTCGCCATCGATGTCCACCGTCATCTCGGCCGGGTTCACGGTGACATTCTCGCCGCCGAAATCCGGGCCGATGCGGGTGATCATGCCCGGGTAATGCGCCTCCCAGCCGGCCTCGAACAGCCCCTGCTTGGAGAAATTGGCCTTGGAATCGGCGATGATGATCTTGGCGGTCGGATTGCTCTGCTTGAGCACATGCGCCACCATCGACACCCGCTCATAGGGCCCCGGCGGGCAGCGGTAGGGGTTGGGCGGCGCGACCATCACGAAGGTTCCGCCTTCGGGCATCGCAAGGATCTGCGCCTTCAGCAGCTCTGTCTGAGAGCCGCCCTTGTAGGCATGCGGCATGGCATTTTGCGACGTGAGGTCCCAGCCGGCCACCGAGCCCGCGACGAAATCGATGCCCGGCGACAGGATCAGCCGGTCATACGGCACCCGGCCGCCGCCGGCGAGCGCGACGGATTTGGCGGCGCGGTCCACCCCGGTGGCCCAGTCGTGCACCACGTTGATCCCATAGTCGCTGGCCAGGGTGCCATAGGAATGCGCGATGCTCTCGATCGTCCGAAAGCCGCCGATGTAGAGATTGGAGAAAAAGCAGGTGTAATAGCTTCGCGATGGCTCGATCAGCGTGACGTCGATCTCGCCGGCGCTGTCCTTGGCGATGTAACGTGCCGCCGTGGCGCCGCCGGCGCCGCCGCCCACGACGACAACCCGAGGCTTGCCATGGCTCCCCGCCCGCACCATCGGCGCGCGAAGCGTCGCGGCCGCCGCGGCGGTGCCGATAAAGGCCCGTCTGTTGAATGTCATGTCCGTCTCCTCCCATAAAGCAGGGCCGCCCTATGGTGCGAGCGTCCCGAAATATGCGGCCAGCGCCGCAATCTCCTCGCCGGACAGGCGCCCGGCGATCATCTGCATGGCGGGATGGGATCTCTGGCCCGATTTATAGCCGTGCAGGGCGACGACGAAGGCCTCTTGCGGCCATCCGACGATCGCGGGAATGGCGTCGCTGCCAGAGGCCTGATGGCAGGTGGTGCATTCCGATGACAGGTATTCACCATACGCCGGGTCGCCCTCGATGGCGAGGATTTCGCCGATCTCCGTCTCCTCTTCGGCCGTCACCGCCGCCGCCCACCCGAGACCGAGCGCCAGGGCGACGGTCAGCGGGCGGGGGGCGACGGGCATGGCTTCACTCCTCGGCGAAGGATTTCAGGTATTCGACCACCGCAGCCTGATCCGCCTCCTTGCGCAGGCCTGAGAAGGACATCTTGGTGCCTTGCAGATAGTCGCGCGGTTTGGCCAGAAAGGCTTTGAGGTCTTCCTCTGTCCATATCAGACCATCTTCGCCGGCCTGCTTCAACGCTTTCGAATACGAGAAACCGTCGATCGCGCCGGCCGGATGGCCGACAATGCCGTTCAGCGCGGGGCCGGTGCGGTTCTTGGCCCCTTCGCCGACCTGATGGCAGGACTTGCACTTCCGGAACACCCGTTCACCGGCCGCCACCAGTTCGGCATCAAGCGCGGCCGGCACCACGGCTTCGGCCTCTTCGACGGCTTCGGTCTCTTCGACCGTGGCCTTTTCGACCGCAGGCGGGTCTTCGGCCGCCCCGGCCTGATCCGGCGTCACGTCCAGAACGGTGGCGCGCATGGTGATTTCGACGCTGTCCTTGCAGTTCTCCATGCAGGGCTCGGCCCGCCATTGCGCATATTCCGCCTCGGCCCGGTCATCGACGATGAAGCCCGCGGCGTTGGGCATCTCGACTTCGAGGAAGTTCTCGTGGCTGAGGGTGAAATCCTCGTCAACGATATCGTTGGAATAGAGGATATAGGCGGTGATCGCATAGACCTCGTCATCGCTCAATGTCTGCGCCGCGCCAAAGGGCATGGAGCGGTGGACATAATCCCAGACCGTCGAGAGATAGGGCCAATAGCTGCCCACGGTCTTGACCGGGTCTTTCCGGTCCAGCGTGTCCCAGCCGCCGGCCAGCGTCGGCCAGTTGCCGACGCCCTCGGCAAAATCGCCATGACAGGCGGCGCATTGCTCGGCAAAGACCTCTTCGCCGGTCCAGACATCGCCGGAACCTTCGGGCAAGCCGGTGCCATCGGGCAGGATATCGACGTCCCAGGCGGCGATTTCCGCTTCCAATGCCGGGCGGCCGAGGCCGAGGCGGCTGTCTGTCAGGCCCTGGGCCGCTGCCATCTTCATCACCGGGGCCTCTGGCGCGCTGGCGGCGGCCCCGGCCTGCGGCACGTCCGCCGGCTCTGCCAGCCCGGCTTGCTCGGCCACTTCGGTCGCGGCCGGGATCACCTCGGCCGCCGGGGCGCCGCCACCGGGGATTTGAAAGGCGATCGTGGGCGCCGTGGCGGGCATCGGGGTGACAAAGCGGTCGGCCAGGGTGATGGCCAGACCGGCGGTCGCGGCAATGCCCGCGCCCGCGCCGACAAACAGAGCGGCTTTAGGAAACTTCGACATTTTCGGCCTCCCCGTTGGATTTGACATGCCAGGTCTGAATGCAGTTGTTGTGATAGATCGAATTTTCGCCGCGCACGTCGCGCAGCTGGGACTTGGTCGGCTGGACATAGCCGGTCTCGTCCATCGCGCGGGCCTGCAACAGCATCTCGCCACCGTCCCAGTCGGTATCGAGATAGAAGCGCACCAGCGCCTTGTTTCCGCCCTCCTGCGAAAGCCGTGCGGTCTCCCAGCTCTTGCCGCCGTCCCGGGAGACGTCGACGCGGGTGATCCGCCCGTGCCCCGTCCAGGCCATGCCAGTGACAACCAGCGGCCCGGGTCCGTGAGTGATGGGCATTTGCGGCGAGGGCGAGGTGATGACCGACTTGGCGTCCATCACCCATGTCCATTTGCGGCTGGTCCCGTCGGCCAGCGTGTCGGTGTATTTCGAGGTTTCTTCGCGGCTTTCGACCGGCTGATCGAGCACCTCGATCCGGCGCAGCCACTTGATCCACATGTTGCCTTCCCAGCCCGGCACCACCAGGCGCACAGGGTAGCCATGTTCCTTGCGCAGCGCTTCGCCATTGGCCTTGAACGCCACCAGAACGTCATCCAGCGCCTTCTCCAGCGGGATCGAGCGGCCGTTCGACGAGGCATCGGCGCCTTCGACATAGACCCATTTGCCCGCCGTCTCGCCCGACAGCCCGGCCTCGTTCAGCAGGCTGCGCAGCGGCACGCCGGTGTATTCCATGTTGTGAATCATGCCATGGGTGAACTGCGCGCCATTGAGCTGCGCGCCGGCCCATTCCATGCCGGTGTTGGCGGCGCATTCGCAGAAATAGACGTGGTTCTCGCGCGGAAAGCGCTCGAGATCGGCATAGGTGAAGACCAGCGGCCGATCGACCAGCCCGTTGATCATCAGGCGGTAATCCTCCTTTTTCAGCTCGATGGCGCCCGAGTGATGCCGTTCGAAGGCGCAGCCCTGCGGCGTGATCGTGCCGTCGAGCGCGTGGATCGGGGTGAAATTGATCGAGCTGATCGTATCGGCGGTGAGCCATTCGACATTGCGGCGGATCACGTCGCTCTCGAATTCGATGGGCAGGCCATAAGGCACCTCGTCGACGCCCTGGCCGAGCCCGGACGCCCAGTCCTGTACTTCGGTGATCAGCGGATCGGGGGTGGCGGCGCGGGCGGCCCCGGCGGTGACGGCACCGGCGGCGGCGGCCACGCTGCCGCGCAGGAAGGCACGGCGGGATGATTTCAGGATGTCAGACATATGGCCCTTCTCCCTTGGTTGCGGTTTGCCGCTTGGACGGCGCGATTGGAAAGCGCACTGCCCGAGGGCAGTACGGCATGTTCTGTGCGCCCGGGGTCGGGCGGTCAGGCAGGTCTTCTGTGCCTTCAGACGCCGGTCACGGCGACGCTGGTATTCGGATCAAGCCGGACAGTTCCCAGCTTGGAGATATGGGCCTCGACCACATCCCAGATCGGCGGGCCTTCGGTGCCTTCGTTCACAGAGGCCCAGCCGGCGACAACGTAGTTGCGCGCCGGGTCGATGGCCTCGCCGGTCGAAAGCAGCGTCATCTCGGAGATGCGCTCGCCCTGCGGTTTCGAAATGTCGATCCGGTAGCCCATGCCGCCAACGCGCACCATATCGCCGCCCTGTTGGTAATAGGGATCGGGGTTGAAGATGTTGTCGGCCACGTCCTCGAGCACGATTTTCAGGAATTCGCCCGTCATTTCGGTGCGGTAGGCGTTGGGATAGGTCATCGAGGTGACGTTCCAGATATCCTCGCGGGTGATCTTCTGGCCGGGGATCAGCGACGGCCCCCAGCGCACGCCCGGAGACAGCGCAATCTCGGCGTCGCGTTCCGACAGCAGCGCATCGCAAATCAGGTCGTCCCACGACCCGTTGAAATTGCCGCGGCGGTAAAGCAGGCTCTCGCTCTCGCCGATCACCTCTTGCAGCTCCGCCTCATAGGGCGCGCGCTCTGCGTCGATGACGGCGGCAACCTCCTTGTCGGGGGTGATCACGTCGGAAAAGATCGGGATCAGCTTGTGCCGAAAGCCCATCATCCGCCCGTTCTGTACATCGAGATCGATGCGCGAGACGAACTTGCCGTTGGACCCGCTCGCCACGATGATCGTGTCGCCCACCAGCACCGGCTCGGGCAGCGCGTCATGGGTGTGGCCCGAGAGGATCACGTCGATGCCGGTGACGATGCCGGCCATCTTCTTGTCGACGTCGAACCCGTTGTGCGACAGGCAAACCACCAGCTCGGCGCCCTGCGCGCGCACCTCGTCGACCATGTCCTGCATGTTCTCGTCGCGGATCCCAAAGGCGTATTCCGGGAACATCCAGCCGGGGTTGGCGATCGGCATATAGGGGAAGGCCTGGCCGATGACGGCGATCTTGACGCCGCCACGCTCGAAAAACTTGTAGGGCGGGAAGAGCTCGGCCGGTTCGTCCCATTCGGCGTCAAAGATGTTCTGGCCCAGCGCGGCAAAGGGCAGGCCCTCGACGATCTCGGCCACCCGGTCGGAGCCGAGGGTGAACTCCCAATGGAAGGTCATCGCATCCGGTTTCAGCGCATTCATCACGTTGACCATGTCCTGGCCTTCGGTGTGATAGCAGGTGAAGCTGCCGTGCCAGGTGTCACCGCCATCCAGCAGCAGCGCATCGGGACGCGCGGCGCGGATCGCATTGATCACCGTGGCCACCCGGTCGAGCCCGCCAACCCGGCCATAGGCCTGCGCCAAGGCCGAAAAATCGCCCGACGACAGCGCATAATGCGCGGGCGAGCCGTCGTCGATGCCGTAGAGCCGGCGGAAATCGGCGCCGGTCACATGCGGCACCGCGCCCTTGTTGTCGCCGACGCCGATATTGATCGACGGCTCGCGAAAATAGATCGGCTTCATCTGGGCGTGGATGTCGGTGACATGGATCAGCGAGACATTGCCGAAGGTGTCGAACTCCAGAAGCTGGTCCTGGGTCAGCGCCTGCTGCGCGGCCAGGCGCGACCAGGTGCCGAAACCGGAGGCGCCAAGCATGGCCGAGGCGGCCATCGAGACCTGAAGGAAATCGCGGCGGGAGATCATCGGAGGCTCCTTGTATCACACAGGGCTTTTCTCACACACGGCTTCACATGCGCATATGTGAATAAGTCAAGAACAGAAAACCCCGCGCCAGAGAAACCGGCGCGGGGCGTGGATTATTGGCGAACCGCCGGTGTCTCGACCGAGAGGCCGTTGCCGCGCGAGGCGACATAGAGCTCCAGCGCGCGGAACTCGTCGGAGCCCTCGGCAAAGGTCTCGGCGCGGGTGTCGCGGATGCAGCCGCGGAAGCGGTTGTGCTTGGAGATCAGCTTGGCCTGCTTCAGACGATAGGTCGGAAAGCCGTTGATCTGGCCCTGGCTGAGGTGATCGGCGCGGATGTAGTTGCCGTTGTTGTCCTCATGGCAGGAGGCACAGGACAGCTCGAGCTGGCCATAGCGGGTGTAATACATCTCCTTGCCCTGCTCCCAGTAATCCTGGGCCGGGCCGTCGATGGCCACGTTCATCGGCATGCCGCGCGACTGATGCGCGATGGCGGCGATCATGCCCTGCATCTCGGCGCCCGACCATTTCCACGGTTCGGCTTCCATGCGCTCGGTGCGGCAGGTGTTGACCAGATCTTCCATCACCACCAGTTCGCCGGCCTCGTTGACCTTGGGCATTTCTGCGGTGAGCCCGGCAAAACTCTCGATGTCCTCGTGACAGGAGGCACAGCTCTTGCCGGCGGCGCCTTCGACCACCTCGAACTGATCCAGCGCCTGATCGACAAAGATCATGCCGGGGTTGTCGAAATCGTCGAGCTCAAGCGCCTGGGTCTCGTTGGTGCGGTAGTGCCAGCCCGAGATCACCTTGTCGCCCAGCGCACCGTCCAGATGGGCGGGGGCGTCGGCCTTGGAGACCATCTCGACGTCGCCGTTGATGACCAGCGCGTCATCGTCAGGACCGCCGGCAAAGGCCGGTGCCGCGGCCAACAATGCTGCGGCAGTGAGTGCGGTAAATTTCATATCTTCCCTCCCTAAGCTGTCCTGCCCCGTTTTCGGGGTCAGATGGCGCGCCCGCCCCGGTCCATCCGGAGCAGGCAGGGGCCTCAGCCGACCGCGATTTCCTTGGCTTCCTCATAGACCGAGCCGTCATCGTCATACCAGGTGAACTTGAATTCACCCGATTCAGGCACCGTGGCCTGAAACTGAAAGTACGGGTTGGTCGAGATCGCCGGTTCCAGCGTGACATCGATCACGTTCTCGCCGTTGAAATCACAAGTGAACCGATTGATGATCGAGCGCGGGATGGTGTTGCCGTCCTTGTCCTTGCGCTGGCCGGATTCCATCGTGTGGCTGATCAGGGTCTTGATCGTGATCGCTTCGCCGGCCTGGGCCTTCTTGGGCACCTTGACGCGGGGTTTCACACCTTTTGCCATTGTTCTGTCTCCTTGTTAGCCGCCGCAGCCGCCGATGGTGACCTTGACGGTCTTCGAGGCGCGGACAAAGCTGCCGTCGGCCATCTGTGCGACGGCAATCACGTCCTGGGTTCCGGCAAGGCGAATCCGCGTGGCGGCCTCCTGCGCGGCGGCCAGCGGGCCGAAGTTGAACGTCGCGACCGGCGGCGCCGGGTTGCCGGCGGCAAAGACCGCGATGGCGGTGGCGCCGGGGGCCGAAACCTCGATCGGGACTGTGTTGCCGTTCTCGGCGATCTCGGGCGCGGTCAGCTCGAGCCCGCCCTCACCGGTTTCGGCTCCGCCGGTGAAATCATTGATAAGATCGTCCACCGACGCAAAGGCGCGGAACGGCAGGACGGTCAGAAGCGCGGCACCGGCACCGAGAGCCAGCGTTTCGCGTCGCGTGAAATCCATCATTTGTCTCCTTGTCTCGTCTGACGGGCGGTCACTCGTCTTTCAACGTCATCAAGAACGCCACCACGTCTTCGATCTCCTGCGCCGTCAGCAGCGGCGGCAGCGGCTCTTCGCCCGCCTTGCCGGTAAAGCCGTTGCCGGGACGGATGAAACCGCTGGTCTTGTAGAATGCCGGCATCACCGTGCCGTCATAAGTCATCTTGGCATTGGCGACGATGCCGCGCAGCTCGGCCTCTTCCCAGCGCGAACCGACGCCATCGAGGATCGGACCGACCTCGCCATGGAACGGCGCATCCTTGAGCTCGGTCACCTCGTGGCACGAGATGCAATTGCCCTTGGATTTGGTCTTCATGATCATCGCGCCGCTTTCCGGGTCGCCCGGTGCGCCCGACAGCGAAGTCGCAATGGCGCCGTAATCGTCGTAGGTCACATCCTGCGGGGCCACTTCTGCCGCGAGCGCGGCCTGCGCGCCCAGCGAGGCAACCGCCAGTGCTAGTGTCGTGAGCCTCATATTCCCTCCCTAAGTCGCTACCTTGTAATTTTTTGTATCAGGTTGCTTTGCGTACCGTAGTCCACTGCGGCAGCCGGACGCAACAACAAATTCATGAGTTTGAATTAGTTGATTTGAATCAATCGGTGCTGCCATCGTCGCGTTCCTGGATCATCCGCGCGTGGTATCGCTGAAAATCCTCGCCGTTATCAAGCAGATACCTCTTTTCCGCAACCCAAGTGAACATGTCGAGCGTGGTGCCAGCGCCAAAGGCCCCGGGCATCACCGCCACCGCCACCTGCGGCGCGGTTGCATCCTGCGCCACCTCTTCCGGCAGGAACATCACCGTCGGGGTAAAGAGAATCCCCCATTTGCGCGCCATGTCCTTTTCGCTCAGCGTCTCGCCGTCGAAATCGGTCACCTCGATGTCGCCATGCAGGTTGAGCTGCACCACGAAGTAATTGTCCTTGATCATGCGGGCGATCTCGGGGCGCGGAAACACTTCCTTGTGCATCTTGTCGCAATAGACGCAGCCGCGCTGCTCGAAGATCAGCGCCAGCCGCTTGCCTTCGGCATTGGCCTCTTCCAGATCCTCGCGCAGGTCCTTGAACGTGTCGCGCATCCAGTCCGTCTTGTACAGCCCGTCGTCGCCCAGTTCTGCCGCCCAGAGCGGCAGCGCCAGCAGCAGCGCCGCGAGGCTTGTGATCCAACGTGTCATGTCATCCTCCCCCTTGAAGGTCGTGGTCAACCGATCTGCATGAAGACCGGAAAGGTCTCGAGCATCCATTGACCGATGTAGTTCATCGTATCGGTGGCAATCAGCACGCCAAAGACGATCAACAGCGCGCCCATCGCCTTTTCGATCTTGGGCAGGTGGCGGCGAAACCGCGCCATCCAGCGCATGAACGGCCCGATGAACATCGCCGCCAGAATAAACGGCAAGGTCATCCCGAGGCCATAGACAAACAGCAGCGCCGCGCCGGTTCCGGCGGTCTCCTGCCCCGCCGCGGTGAACAGGATCGCCGCCAGCACCGGGCCGACGCAGGGCGTCCAGCCAAAGGCAAAGGCGAGCCCGATCACATAGGCGCCGGCCAGGCTCATGTTCGAGGTCGCGCCGGTGTCGGCGCGGAACTGGCGATAGAGCAACCCGATGCGGATCACGCCCAGGAAATGCAGCCCCATGATGAGGATCACCGCCGCCGCCAGCCAGCGCAGGATGTCGAAATAGTCGCGCAGCATCTGGCCAAAGACCGTGGCCGAGGCCCCGAGCGCCACAAAGACCGTGATCACGCCGAGCGCGAAACAGCTTGCGGCCAGCACCGCGCGCAGCCGCACCGCGCCCGAGATCTCGGCGCTGGCGGTCACCTGGTTCATCCCGACCCCGGCGAGGTAGCTGAGATAGAACGGCACGATCGGCAGGACGCAGGGTGACAGGAATGACAGCAATCCTGCCAGAAGAGCGCCTGCGAAAGTGACATCGAACATCGGAGGCCCGTCCCGCTTGTAAAATTCACATATTCAGATTAGGTAGTATATCAGGTTCGGATCAAATGAAATCAATTCGCATGCTGAAGATTGTCCCGCTTCTGCTGTCGGCGCTGATGCTGCTGGCCACGGCTGCCCGTGCCGAAATGGCGCTTGTGATGGTCGAGGAACCCGGCTGCGTCTGGTGCGCCAAGTGGAACAAGGAGGTCGGACCGGTCTATCCCAAGACCGACGAAGGCGCCCAGGCGCCCCTGCGGCGGATCGACATCCGCGACCGCCCGCCGGACGACATGCAGTTCGCCCGCGACCTGCATTTCACGCCGACCTTCGTGCTGATGGTCGACGGCGTCGAGAGCGGGCGCATCGAAGGTTATCCGGGCGAGGATTTCTTCTGGGGCCTGCTCGGCAGGCTGATCGATACCGCCAGGACGCAAGAGGCAGCAGGATGACCGACGCGATGAACACCACCCTTGGCGCGGCAAAGGCATCGCCGCTTCCGGCGTTCGACGAGAACACCTGCGAGGAAGACATCGAGCGGATGATGGAAAACGCCACCAACGCCGCCAATTTCCTCAAGGCGCTGGGCCACGAGGGGCGGCTGATGATCCTCTGTCATCTGGCCACCGGCGAAAAATCGGTGACCGAGCTGGAGGATCTGCTCTCGGCGCGTCAGGCGGCGGTGTCGCAACAGCTTTCGCGGCTGCGGCTCGAAGGCATGGTCAAGCCACGGCGCGATGGCAAGGCGATCTATTATTCGCTGGCCGACGACCGGCCGCGCCAGATCATGGAAATCGTCTACGACATGTTCTGCCGGCCGGACACGGAAGACCGCTAGGCCCGCGCCAGGCAGGCCCCGGCGGCAGGGATCTCGGGGAGGGAGGACCGATGCTGGACACCATGGGCGACGCCACCGCCGTGGCGCTTGTCGGCCTGCTGAGCGGCCTGATGCTGGGCCTCGCGGCGCGGCTCGGGCGGTTCTGCACCCTCGGTGCGATCGAGGATTATTTCTATTCCAGCAGCGACCTGCGCCTGCGGATGTGGGGTATCGCCATCGGCACCGCCGTGACCGGCAGCTTCGTGCTGATCGCGCTGGGCTGGCTCGACCCCGCCGCCCCGATCTACCTTGCCACCGCCTGGTCGCCTGTCGCTTCGGTGCTGGGCGGACTGGTCTTTGGCTATGGCATGGCCATCAGCGGCAATTGCGGCTTTGGCGCGCTTGCCCGCCTCGGCGGCGGCGACCTGCGGTCCTTCGTGATCGTGCTGGTCACCGGCATCTCGGCCTATGTGGTGCTGTCGGGGCCGCTGGCCACGCTGCGCATCACGGTCTTTCCGGTGGTCGAGACCGATCCGCAGGCGCTGCCCGGCCTGGCCCATGCGCTGGCCCGGCTGACCGGCCTGCCGGTGGCGCTGCCGGGGCTGGCCATCGGGCTGGCGATCCTCGCCTTTGTCGCCGCGCCGGTGCGGGTGCGCCGCTCTCGCGAAACGCTGATCTGGGGCGCGGTGGTCGGGCTGGCGATCGTCGGCGCCTGGGCCGGCACCTCCTGGGTGGCGCGCCATGGCTGGGACGATATCGCAGTCTCGTCACATACCTTTTCCAAACCGCTCGGCGACACCCTTCTCTATGCCATGCTGTCGTCGGGGGTGGCGCTGAATTTCGGCACCGGCTCGGTGCTTGGGGTGCTGGCCGGGGCCTTCCTCGGGTCGATGATCAAAGGCCAGTTCCGCTGGGAGGCCTGCGACGACCCGCGCGAATTGCGCCGCCAGATCGGCGGTGCGGCGCTGATGGGGCTGGGGGCGGTGGTGGCCACCGGGTGCAGCGTCGGACAGGGCCTCTCGGCCATGTCCCTGCTGGCCTGGAGCGCGCCGGTGACGCTGGCCGCGATCCTCGCCGGCGGCTACATCGGGCTGCGTCAGCTGATGCTGGGGTTTGCCCCGGCCGAATGACCGGGGCACGCCCGGGCCGTCAGGCCCGGGGGGTATCCTCGCCGACGATCTCGGCGTCATCCGCCATCTTTCCCGCCGCCGGCGGCGTGTCATCCTCGGCCAGCTTCTCGGCCATGGTCTGATCGTCCTCGGCGCCTTCGGCCGAGACGTCGCCCGTGCCCGGACCGTTGTGCATTGCCTCCCCGGCAATCACGCTGTCCTGCGTCGCCATGTCCCGGCCGGAATGATCCTCGATCGCACCGACGATCAGCGGCAGCATGGCGCTGTCGGCGCTGGACGAGGCAGCCTCGGCCGGCGGCGTCTTCCAGCTCAGCGTGTCGAGCGCGCCGCAATTGGTGCAGGTCGCCGACCATTCGCTCTGGATGTTCGAGCAATTGTCGCAGACCCAATGCGGCCCGCGCGGCGCATTCAGCGCCCGGGCCAGCCAGCCCTTGACCACCGCATCCGAGGCGCCTTCGCCGCGTTCGATGGCGGCCATGATGGTCAGCGTGCGGGTGTCGGGACCGGTCTCGGCCAGATCGCCCAGCGCCCGGCGGGCACCGGGGAAATCCTCGTCCGCGATATGCAGCTCGGCCAAGAGCAGCTTGGTCTCGCGATGCTCCGGCGCCAGCCGGGTCAGATGCTGAAAGCGCTTGATCCGGGCTGCCGGCGTCTCGTCGGGCTCGATGGCGGCAAAGGTGGCGGCCAGATCGGGATGCGGCTGCGCCTCCCAGGCCTTCTTGATCACCCGCGTGGCGTATTTCGGCTTGCCCTGCTCGATATAGCTGCGCGCCGCCATCACCGCCGCCGGGATCAGCTCGGGCGAGAGCCGGTTGGCCTCGATCGCGGTTTCGCGCTGTTCGATGGTCCGGCCATCGGCGGCCACCTCGCGCGCCTCCGACAGCGCCAGAACGGCCTCGCGCCGGCGGTGCACGTCGCGCGGCAGGTTGCCGGATTTCAACTTGGCGTTCAGCGTCTTGCGCGCCCCGGCCCAATCGCCGTGATCGGCCTGAAGCTTGAGCAGGATATCCTGCGTCTCTTCATGCTTGGGCTTGATCGCAAAGGCCCGCTCGGCCAGCTTCAGCGCGGTATCGGTGTCGCCATCGGCCAGCCGCTGCTTCATCACGCCGCGCACGCCGACGAAACGGGTTTTCTCGTTGGCCACCAGCTTCTTGTAGACCGCCTCGGCCTTGCCGCGGTCGCCGGCCATCTCGGCGGCCTGAGCGGTCAGCAGGTTGGTCAGCTCGGGCTTGTTGAGATAGCGGTCGGCCTTGGCGGCCTTGGCCATCGCCAGCTTGCCCTCGCCCGAGGCCAGCGCCATCAGCCCGTCGCTCAGCGCCTGAAAGCCCTTGCGCTCGCGGTTGCGGTCGAAATAGCGCGAGATCGCGGTTTCATCGCCATTGACGAAGCGCAGCAGCGCCACGAGGAAGGACACCACCTTGAGCAACACCCAGAGCGCCACCAGCAGCGCCATCAGGGCAAGCACGGCCTGCAAGGCGGTAAAGGTGAATTCCTGACCGTTGAAGGTGACGCGCAGCCCCGCGCCATCATATTCCAGAAGCCAGCCGGCGCCCCAGGCAAGCGCCAGAACCACGGCGACAAAGACGAGGATTTTCAGAAGTGACCAAAGCATGAATTCGTCCTTATCCCTGGTTCAGGCGTGCCGCGATGGCGTTGGCTTCGTCCAGCGCCGACATCCGGGTTTCGGCATCCGCCACCCATTGGGCCAATGGCTCTTTCGCCGCATCCGGCAGAGCCGTTATTTCATCAAGTGCGACCCGCAAGTTGCCGCTGCGCACCGCCGCTTCGGCGCGTGACAGAATGGCGTCGGTGTCGACGCCGTCACGCGGCTCGACCGAACGCACCTCGAACATCTTTTCCAGCACGCCGCCGATGCCGCCGTCGGCGTCATCCGTTCCGGCTGCGCGCGCGGCGCGCAGCGCGGCGCGCGCGTCATCGGGGAAGCGTTCGCGCAACGCCGCCTGGGTCACCACCCCGTCGGAGGCCGCCGCCTCAAGCGCCGTCATCGGCGCGTCCACGTTCTCGGCCAGCGTCGCCAGCGGCTCGGCAAAGGGATCGCCGGCCTCGAGCGCGGTCAGCACCTGGGTCAGCGCCGTGCGCGCGGCGGAAATCCGCGCCTCTTCCAGCGCGCGTTCCTCCATCTGGGTGGCTTCGGCCGCGATCTGCTCGATCTCGGCCTTTTCGGCGGCAATCGTCTCTTCGATCGCCAGCCGCTGCTCTTCCATCGAGCCGCGCAGCCGCTCCAGCTCGGCTTCATAGGCCGCAATTGCCTCGCGCGAGACGGTGTCGGCAATCGGCCGTTTCGCCAGCGTCGTCAGGCGTTCGTCAATCGCCGCGATCGCCTCGCGCAGCGCCTCGACGCCGGTCAGCCGTTCGTTCTGCGCCCCCAGCTCGCTTTCCGTGACGCCCAACGCCTCTTGCGTGGTGGCGAGGTCGGCGGCAAGCGTGTCGATCCGCCCGGTTACATCGGCGGCCATGCCGGTGATCTGCTCCGACACGTCGTCCAGCCGCGCGGTCTGCGCCTCGAGCGCGGCGCGGGTCTCGGTTTCGAAGCTGTCATCCTGCCCCAGGTAATAAGCGGCACCATAGCCCAGCCCGGCGGCAACGATGCCGCCCAGCACCATCGGCACAAAGCCCCCCCGACGCTCGATCACCTTTTCGGTGACCGGCGGCGCAACCGGCGCCCCCGCCTGCGGCGGCTCGGCATCGTCAAAGACCTCGGGCTCGGGCTCATTGCCGGCATCCGCTCCGGCCTCGTCGGCGGCCATCTCGGCCTGCACCGGATCTGGGGCGGCCAGCGGATCGGCGTCTTCGACACCGCCTTCGGGCGGCTCCGCGCTGTCGCCGGCGGCTGGCGTATCCGCGCCCGACGTCAGCGTGTCGGCCTCATCGGCGGCCAGCGTATCGGCCTCATCGGCGGGAAAGGAGTCATCGCCGCCGGAAATCATGTCGCCCTCATCGACGGGATAGGTATCGTCGCCGGTGGTAATCGTGTCGGCCGCACCTTCCGGGGGGGTCTCGGGGCCCGCAGCCTCATCGGCGGTATCCGAGACCTCCGGCGCATCTGTCCGGTCGTCGGCCGCCGTCTTGTCTTCGGTTTCTTCCGGTTTCGGCTCTTTCGAATTTGACACCAAGGATCACCCTTTCCGAATCTTACTGCTGCGGCGCAATATCATTACCTTATGGCACCCTCGAGGGCCCCTCAAGCGGACTTCCCCCACCAATGACCCCGGCCACGGCTGCGCATATCGCCGCACGATCGGGCCGCGCGGCGATCACCAGCCGCTCTGGTTTCAGGGGCGCTGCACAGCTGGCCACCGCCGGGCTGAGCGCCACGACCCAGAGCGGCGCCCGCGCCCGGGCCTGCCGCACGACGATCTCGGCGCTTCGCGGGGAAAACAGCGGCAGGATCACCGGCTTCTCTGCGTCAAGTAGCGCACGCGCCTCGCGAGTAAAGTCACAGGCCTGCTGATCATAAACGATCGTTTCGCGCGCGTTCATTCCCATCGCGGTGAGCCGCGCCGCCACATCGCCGCGCGCATGCCGGCCGCGCAGGTGCAGCATGCCACCCTCGGGCCGCAACCCGGCCAGATGCGCGACAAGCTGATCGGCGGTTTCGCCCACCATTTCGGCGACATACCCGGCCGCCTGCGCCGCCTGCGTGGTCTTGCACCCGACGCAGAAGGCGCGCAGCCCGGGCGGCAGCTTGCCGGCGCGTACGCCATTTGCCGAGGTAAAGATCACCGCTGTCACCCCGGCCAGATCCGGCACCGCCCCCGTGGCCACGATCCGCAGCACCGGCGAAATCACCACGGTGCCGGGCGTGACGCTCCGGCGCAGATCGGCCAGAAAGCTCTCGGCATCGACGCGGGGCCGGGTCAGCAGCAGCGCGGGCGGGTGTTGGGCGGGATTGTTTGCCATCATGGCAAGTGTTACCTGCGCCCTGTTCCCTCCGCAACGAACCGGCGCGTCAGATGACCCAATCGCTCACCCTTCTCGGCCTTGAAAGCAGCTGCGACGACACCGCCGCCGCCGTGGTGCGCGGCGCCCCCGGCGCGGCCCAGGTCCTTGCCTCGGTGGTCGAGGGCCAGACCGGGCTGCACAAGGAGTTTGGCGGCGTGGTGCCGGAAATCGCCGCCCGTGCCCATGCCGAGCGGCTCGATGTCTGCGTCAAGGAGGCGCTGGCCCGGGCCGGGCTGGGCTTTGACGCGCTCGACGGCATCGCGGTGACCGCCGGGCCGGGGTTGATCGGCGGCGTCGTCTCGGGCGTGATGTGCGCCAAGGGCCTTGCGGCGGGCACCGGCCTGCCGCTGATCGGCGTGAACCATCTGGCCGGCCATGCGCTGACCCCGCGGCTGACCGACGGCGCGGCCTTCCCCTACCTGATGCTGCTGGTGTCCGGCGGCCATTGCCAGTTCCTGATCGCCCGCGGCCCCGAAGAGTTCACCCGCCTCGGCGGCACCATCGACGACGCCCCCGGCGAAGCCTTCGACAAGACCGCGCGGCTTCTCGGGCTGGCCCAGCCCGGGGGCCCCTCGGTCGAGGCCGAGGCGGAACAGGGCGCGGCCCGGCGCTTTGCCTTTCCGCGCCCGCTGCTCGACCGGCCGGGTTGCGACATGTCGTTTTCGGGGCTGAAGACCGCCTTGCTGCGCACCCGCGACGGGGTGATCGCCGACAAGGGCGGGCTGACCCGACAGGACCGGGCCGACATGTGTGCCGGGTTTCAGGCCGCCGTGGTGGATGTGCTGGCGGAAAAGACCCGCCGCGCGCTTGCGGCCTATCTCGCCGAGTCGCCGGCGCAGCCGATGCTGGCCGTTGCCGGTGGCGTCGCCGCGAACCAGCCGATCCGCGCGGCGCTGCAAGCGGTCTGCGCCGAGGCGGGCGCGGGCTTTACCGCGCCGCCGCTGGCGCTTTGCACCGACAATGCGGCGATGATCGCCTATGCCGGGCTGGAACGCATGGCGCTGGGCAAGGTTGACGACATGACCCTCGCGGCCCGCCCCCGCTGGCCGCTGGACAAAAGCGCCGCGCCAATGCTGGGCAGCGGCAAAAAAGGAGCCAAGGCATGAGTATCGGCGTGATCGGAGCCGGCGCTTTCGGCACCTCGCTGGCCATCTCGCTGGCCGCCGCCGGCCGGGACGTGGTGCTCTGGGGGCGCGATGCCGCCGCCATGGCCGAGATGCAATCCGCGCGCGAAAACGCCCGGCGCCTGCCCGGCGCGGGCTTTCCCGAGCGCCTGACGGCCACCGGCGATTTTGCCGAGGCCACCGCGCCCGACACCCTGCTGCTCTCGGTGCCGATGCAACAGCTCGAGACGTTGCTCACCGACAATGCCGGGACGCTGGCGCAAAAGTCGCTGGTGGCCTGCTGCAAGGGGTTTTCCCTGCGCACCGGCGAAGGCCCGGTCAGCCTGATCAGCCGCATCCTGCCGCAGGCACAGGCGGCGATCCTGACCGGACCGAGCTTTGCCGCCGATATTGCCCGGGGGCTGCCCACCGCGCTGACGCTGGCCTGCGGCGACAAGGAGAGCGGCCGGAGATTGCAGGAACAGCTCTCGACCCGCAACCTGCGGCTCTACCGCACCACCGATGTCACCGGCGCCGAACTGGGCGGCGGGCTGAAGAACGTGATCGCCATCGCCAGCGGTGTGGTGATCGGCGCCGGGCTGGGCGAGTCGGCACGAGCCGCGCTGATGACCCGTGGTTTTGCCGAGATGACCCGCATCGCCCAAGCGCTTGGCGCCCGGCCGGAAACCCTGGCAGGCCTCTCGGGCTTTGGCGACCTGACGCTGACCTGCACCTCGACCCAGTCGCGCAACTACCGCTTCGGCCAGGCCCTGGGCCGCAACGAGGAGTTTGCCGCCGGCACCACCGTCGAAGGCGCCGCCACCGCCCGCGCCATGCTCGGGGTTGCCGAGCGCCACGGGGCCGAAATGCCGATCACCCGTGCCGTCACCGCAATCATCGCCGGCGAGCTTGACGTCGGCGCAGCGATGGACCAGCTTCTCGCCCGACCCCTGAAGGAAGAGTGACATGCTGATAGCCCTGATCGCCCGCGACAAAGCCGGTGCCCTGCAAACCCGCAAGGACAACCGCGACGCCCATCTCGCCTATATCGAAGAGACCGGGGTGGTGTTTCAGGCCGGGCCGCTGATCGAAAACGACGGCATGATCGGCTCGCTGGTGATCCTCGATGTCGAGAACATGGAAGCGGCAGAGAGCTGGGCGGCGAATGACCCGTATGCCAAGGCCGCACTGTTCGACAAGGTCGAGCTGATCGAATGGAAGAAGGTCGTCGGCTGATGCGCTATTGGCTGTTCAAATCCGAGCCCTCCACATGGTCCTGGGCGGATCAACTCGCCAAGGGCGCGGCGGGCGAGGAATGGGACGGCGTGCGCAACTATCAGGCCCGCAATTTCATGCGCGAGATGGCCGTGGGCGACCGCGGCTTTTTCTACCACTCGCAAAAGGCCCGCGAGATCGTCGGCATCGTCGAGGTCTGCGCCGCGGCGCATCCCGACAGCACGACAGACGACGACCGCTGGGACTGCGTCGATATCCGCGCGGTGGAGCCCCTGCCGCATCCGGTGACACTCGACACGATCAAATCCGATCCGGCGCTGTCGGACATGGTGCTGGTCAAGAACTCCCGCCTGTCGGTGCAGCCCGTCAGCGAAGCGGAATGGCGGCATATCTGTGGCCTCGGCGGGCTCTGATCGCGGTTAAGGGCAACAAAACAATTGAAATTGTAAGGAAACCGGTGATCCTGCGGTAAGGTTAATTTCGCCTGAATTCTCGGGCGTGCTTGCAGGGAGCGACTCACATGGATTTTCTCAGCGTCCTCATCGCCGCCGCCGTCGGTTTCGGCCTTGGCGCGGTCTGGTACATGGTGCTGGCCGAGCCTTGGATGGCCGCCGCCGGCATCAAGCGCGGGGCGGATGGCAAGCCCGAGGGCGGGCAATCGCCGGCGATCTTCGCGATCACCTTTGTCATGCTGCTGCTGGTCGCCGGAATGATGCGCCACACCTTCGCGCTCTCCGGCGTCGATACCCTGGGCAAGGGCTTTTTGTCCGGCCTGGGCATCGGCTTGTTCTTTATCAGCCCCTGGATCGTCATCAACAATCTCTATGGCGACCGACCGTTCAAATTGTCGCTGATCGACGGCGGCTATGCAACTTCGGCCTGCGCGCTGATGGGGCTGGTGCTGGTGCTGCTTTGAAACGACCGGGCGGCAGACGGCAAAAGGGCCCTGACTTCGATCAAGTCAGAGCCCTCTCCTCTCACCCCGGACGCTCCCACACATCCTTCGTGATCTGAATTTCGGCTCCAACCTTTCTGGTCGGGATGAAACTTTAATAGCTTAACGCCGCCCCCGATCCAAATCTTAAGAAGTTAGGGTTTTCCCTAAATCGCGGATAGCTTCATCCCGCTTGGTAAAAATGGAGTAAATGTTCTCCGTCCATCCGCCAGACGGGTCAACAAAACAAGGGCATCCGGCGCGGCCTTGCCCTTTCGCCACCAAGCCCCGGCATTGCCGGTTTTTTTCGACAACCGGAAATGAAAAAGGCGCTTCCTTGCGAAACGCCTCTCCGAATATTCGTCAAATCGGTTTGGCTCAACCGTAGACCGATTCCTTGCCAAAGTGCTTAGTCAGGAGATAATAGACCACCGCGCGGTATTTGTTGCGCTCGGAGCGGCCATAGGTCTCGATCACCGAAGTGATTGCATCCATCAGCTCCGGCCCGTCGCCAAGGCCCAGCTTCTTGACCAGGAAATTGTCTTTGACAGTCTGCAACTCCTCGGGCTGCGTGCCCGCGACCGTCGATGCATCGGCGTTGTAGATCGCCGGGCCGCATCCGATGGTCACTTTGCGCAACAGATCCATATCCGGCTCGGTCCCGCATTTCGTCCGAAGATCATCCGCATATTGCGCAATAAGATCGTCGCGTTTTCCCATGAGTGTCTCCCCTTTTTGTCCCGTACATCCGGGCTCTGGCTTGGCCCCGCGCAGCATCAGACACTCAAAGCGGTCTGGCAACGGTTAATATGGGTGGGGATTTCCCCCTTCGGGGAGCGCGTGGCACAGATGCCGCAGCGGGCCGCCCGATGGCGGCAGAAGGGCGCGCTCCCCCGGGGTCCGAGGGAGCGCGCTGTGGCTCAATAGCGGTAGTGTTCCGGCTTGAACGGGCCTTCCGGCGTCACGCCGATATAGGCCGCCTGCTCGGGCGCCAGCTCGGTCAGCTTGGCGCCGATCTTGGCGAGGTGCAGCTTGGCCACCTTCTCGTCCAGATGCTTGGGCAGGATGTAGACCTGGTTGTCGTATTGCTCGCCCTTGGTCCAGAGCTCGATCTGCGCCAGCACCTGGTTGGTGAAGGACGCCGACATCACGAAGGACGGGTGACCGGTGGCATTGCCGAGGTTCAGCAGGCGCCCTTCCGAGAGCAGGATGATCTTGTTGCCCGAGGGCATCTCGATCATGTCGACCTGTTCCTTGATGTTGGTCCACTTGTGGTTCTTCAGGCTCGCCACCTGAATCTCGTTGTCGAAGTGGCCGATGTTGCCGACGATGGCCATGTTCTTCATCTCGCGCATGTGCTCGATGCGGATCACGTCCTTGTTGCCGGTGGTGGTGATGAAGATATCCGCCGTGGCAATCTCATCTTCCAGAAGCGTCACTTCAAAGCCATCCATCGCCGCCTGCAACGCGCAGATCGGGTCGACCTCGGTCACCTTCACCCGGGCGCCGGCCCCGCGCAGCGAGGCGGCCGAGCCCTTGCCGACGTCGCCATAGCCGCAGACCACGGCGACCTTGCCGGCCATCATCGTGTCGGTGGCGCGGCGGATGCCGTCGACCAGCGATTCCTTGCAGCCGTACTTGTTGTCGAATTTCGACTTGGTGACAGAGTCGTTGACGTTGATCGCCGGGAAAGGCAGCTGGCCCTTCTTGTGCAGATCATAGAGCCGGTGGACGCCGGTGGTGGTTTCTTCCGAAACACCCTTGATCGCGTCGCGGGTCTTGGTGAACCAGCCGGGGCTTTCCTTCATGCGCTTTTGGATCTGCGCCTTGATCACCTCTTCCTCTTCCGAGCCCGGCACCGCGAGGATATCCTCGCCGGCCTCGGCCCGCGCGCCCAGGAGCACATAGAGCGTGGCGTCGCCGCCATCGTCGAGGATCATGTTGGCGCCATCGGGGAAGGCAAAGGACTTGTCGAGGTAATCCCAGTGCTCTTCCAGCGACTGGCCCTTGACGGCAAAGACCGGCACGCCGGCCTTGGCGATGGCCGCGGCGGCATGGTCCTGGGTCGAGAAGATGTTGCAAGAGGCCCAGCGCACATCGGCGCCCAGGTCCACCAGCGTCTCGATCAGCACGGCGGTCTGGATCGTCATGTGCAGCGAGCCGACGATGCGGGCGCCTTTCAGCGGCTTGGCCGCACCATATTCTTCGCGCAGGGCCATCAGCCCGGGCATTTCGGTCTCGGCGATATCCAGCTCTTTGCGACCGTAGTCGGCGAGCGAAATATCTCGTACCTTGAAGTCACTGGTCATATCTGCGGTCCTTGCGGTAATAGCGTCGGACGGCAAATAGCACCGGTGCCCTCTCTGGGCAAGGTGAGGGGTGTCAGCCAGAAACGCCGGCCGGGACGGCTGCGCTGTCGTGCCAGTTCTGACCGGCGGCCAGCACGCAAGAGATGCCATCGGGGCGGGTCATTATGATGGTAAAAGTGCCGGAATCGGCCGAGCGCCAGACTTCGATCAGACGCTGCTCGGTCTGCAAGCCGCCACCGGCGAGCGTTTCCGAGAATTTGCTGTTCAGCGAATCGACCAGATTGTCGCGCGGCATACAGGTCGATTGCGCCAGGGCAGGCGGGCCGAGGGCGACGGCGCCAAAAACCAGCGAGGCGGTAAAAAGACGTTTGAACATGGGGCTTCTCCTTGGTCGGGGCCTCATGCAAGCCGGCACGCAGGCCCGGGGTTCTCTGGTATACAAATGCGCACTCCGGCCCTTTGGTTCCATTAACACCGGGTGACGATCTCGTGCTCGGCCGTGGGTTTGGATTTGCAGCGCAGCCGCAACCGGGCTAGGACCGATGCCCGAACGGAGACACCAGATGCCCCCCAAACCCCCGCGCGCATGGCAAAGAATGCTCTCTGGCCGCCGGCTCGACCTGCTCGATCCGACGCCGATGGACATCGAAATCGAGGATATCGCCCATGGCCTGGCTTTTGTCGCCCGTTGGAACGGCCAGACCATGGGCGATTTCGCCTATACCGTGGCCGAACATTCGCTGCTGGTCGAGGCGCTGTTCCGCCGAATGAACCCGCGCGCGCCGATCCGCTGGCAGCTTGCCGCGCTGCTGCATGATGCGCCGGAATATGTGATCGGGGACATGATCTCGCCGGTCAAGGCCGCCGTCGGCGCCAGCTACGGCGAGCTCGACAGCCGGCTCACCGCCGCCATCCACATCCGTTTCGGCCTGCCCGCTGCCCTGCCGGTCAGCGTCAAGAAACAGATCAAGCGCGCCGACCGCGTCAGCGCCTGGATGGAAGCCACCCAGATCGCCGGGTTCACCGAAAAAGAGGCCAACGGTTTCTTTGGCCGCCCCGACAAGACCCTGATCGAGGGCCTGTCGATCACCCTGCGCCCCCCGCGCGAGGTGCGCGACGATTTCACCGCCCGACACGCGGCGCTGCTGCAACTCTGCTGATCCCCGGCTTCTTCCGTTCGAAGACACCGCGGGAAGTGTGAGGGGGTGCCCCCTCACTCCGGCGCCGGTCCCGGGCGCGCCCGCGGCTATTTTGGCGAGCGTTTCGCCAGGATCCGCTGCAAGGTCCGGCGATGCATGTTGAGCCGCCGCGCGGTCTCGGACACGTTGCGGTCGCAAAGCTCGTAGACCCGCTGGATATGCTCCCAGCGCACCCGGTCGGCCGACATCGGGTTTTCCGGTGGCGGCGGCAGGTCGTCGCCCTTGGCCAGCAGCGCATTGGTGATATCGGTGGCATCCGCGGGTTTCGAGAGATAATCGGTGGCACCGATCTTGACCGCCGCCACGGCGGTGGCAATCGCGCCATAGCCGGTCAGCACCACGACCCGGCTGTCGGGCCGGCGTTCGCGCAGCACTTCGACGACATCGAGCCCGTTGCCATCGTCGAGCCGCAGGTCGACAACGGCAAAGGCGGGCGGCCGGGCGGTGGCAATGGCGCGGCCGGCGGCGACCGATCCGGCGGTCTCGACATCGAACCCCCGCTTTTCCATCGCCTTGGCCAGCCGCCGCAGAAAGGGTTCGTCATCGTCGACCAGCAAAAGCGATTTGTCTTCGCCCAGTTCGTGCCCCGTCATTTCGGCCAAATCGTCGCTCCTCCCGATCGGTTGCTCACCGTTTCACGCGATTATTGAGAGTGTCCCCGGTCGTGTCAAACCTGCAAACCGGCGCAAAAGGTAGCAGCTGGCAAGTTAATGCACGAAAGTTCTGCACCGTGGTCACAGCCGGGTTCCCGCTCACCCGGCCGCCTCGATGAAACAGGCCGTGCGCGCCGCCATGTCTTCCGGCGAGATGTCGCGGCGGAAGTACTCGACAAAGCCATGCTCGGGCAGCACCAGGTAGGAAAAGGTCGAATGATCGACGAGGTAATATTCGTCGCTCTTGTCCTGTGCCTTGTAATAGGTGCGATAGGCCCGGCTGGCCACCTGCACCTGTTCTTGCGTCCCGGTCAGGCCGATGGCCTTTTCATGGTTGTTATAGGCGAAATCGCCTACAACTTCGGGGGTGTCGCGCTCGGGATCGACGGTGATGAAGACCGGCGTGGCGCTGTGGCCCTGCGCGGCCAGCAGATCGACCGCCTGCGCGTTGCGGGCGAAATCCAGCGGGCAGACATCGGGGCAGAAGGTATAGCCGAAATAGAGGATCGAGGGTTCGGTGATCACATCGGCGTCGGTGACCGACGCGCCGGCGCTGTTGATCAGGGTGAAGGGCCCGCCGATGGCATCGGTGCCGCCGGCCACGGCCGTGCTGCGGCACTGGGCGAACGGATCGCCCGACGCGTCGCCCTGAAAATACTTGTACCCCACGACGCCGCCAAATGCGATCACGGCTACTCCGGCAAACAAGGCGGCGATGCGGCCCATCGGCTTCTCCTGTAACATGATGATGATTGATCGAAACTCGCGGGAGACGTATCAATCTCGGGTTGGGGATCAAGGGGCAAAACGTAGCAGATGACGGATTTGGGATCGGACTTCCTGACCGAGCACCGCAGAGGCAACTGGGTCCGCCTGCGGACCATGATCATGCTGCGCTGGGCCGCCATCTTCGGTCAGCTCACCGCCCTGATCGTCGCCCAGCGCTGGTTCAACCTCTCGCTCGAGATCGGGCTGTGTTATTTCGCCATCGGCCTGTCGGTGGTGGGCAACCTCGTGGCGATCGCGATCTTTCCGGAAAACAAGCGCCTGAGCTCGACCGAGAACATGTTGATGGGCCTGTTTGACCTGTTGCAGCTGGCGTTCCTGCTGTTTCTCACCGGCGGGCTGCACAATCCCTTTGCCATTCTGATGCTCGGTCCGGTGCTGATCTCGGCGGCGGTGCTGAACACCCGGCCGACGATCTTCATCGCCGCCACCGCCATCCTCATGGTCTCGTTGCTGGCCGTCTATCACCTGCCGCTGCGAACCGAAGAGGGCTTTCTGCTGCGCACACCCAACATCTTCGTCTTTGGCAAATGGCTGGCCATGGTGATCGCGCTGATCTTTCTCTCGGTCTATTCCCGCCGGGTCACCAGCGAGCTGCACACCATGTCCGACGCCGTGACCGCCACCCAGATGGCGCTGGCGCGCGAACAGAAGCTGACCGATCTGGCCGGCGTGGTGGCCGCCGCCGCGCATGAGCTGGGCACGCCGCTGGCGACGATCAAGCTGGCCAGCGCCGAAATCGCCGAAGAGCTGGACGACCGCCCCGACCTGAAGGAAGATGCGCTGCTGATCCGCGCCCAGGCCGACCGCTGCCGCGATATCCTGCGGTCGATGGGCCGCGCCGGCAAGGAGGACATGCAGCTTCGTCGCGCGCCGCTGTCGGAACTGATCCGCGAGGCCGCCGAGCCGCATGAGGAACGCGGCAAGACGATTCACTATGAACATGCGCCGGGCCCGGGCGGCGAATTCACCGTACCCACCGTCAGCCGCAAACCCGAGATCATCCACGGGTTGCGCAATCTAGTGCAGAACGCCGTCGATTTCTCGCGCGGGACGGTCTGGATCGATACCATGTGGACCGATGACCTGATCTCGGTGCGCATCGTCGATGACGGCGCCGGCTATCCGCCGCAACTGCTGGGCCGGATCGGCGATCCTTTTGTCCGGCGGCGGCGCGCCGAGGCCGACAGGAAGCGCCGGCCGGGGTACGAAGGCATGGGTCTGGGGCTGTTCATCGCCAAGACTCTGCTGGAACGCTCCGGCGCCGAACTGAGCTTTGCCAATGCCTCCGATCCCTATGAGCCGCGCGGTGCGGCGGGCGAAAAATGCGGCGCCGTGGTCGAGGTGATCTGGCCCCGCAGCAAGCTTGACGCCCAGTTGGGCGCAGGATCGGAGCCGTTGGGAGAGAACCGGCCGATCGAGATCTGACCGGCGGGGCAGCAAGACCACTTAAGACATTGTTAACCCTGGCGTCCGATGGTGAGGCGAGGGAGAGATTCGATGCCTGTCGACCTGACCATCCCCGAAATCACGGTGCTGCTCTTCGGCAGCCTGCTCGGGACACTGCTGACGGCGGTGGCCCTGCGCCGCGCCGGTCCTGTTTCCCTGAACACCCCGGCCGACGACCGGACCTGCTTCGTGTTTTGCGACACCGAACTTGTGGATGCCACCGGACCGGCCTCGGTGCTGGCCCAGCAGGCCGGATCGGACGCCGGCGACCATTGGCAGGATCTGCGCGCGGTGTTTCGCGCCCGCTTTGGCGATCTGCCCGACCGGCCCGGCGATGTCTTTGCCGCCATGGCCGAGCGCCGCCGCACCTATGCCGCGCTGGCGCAGGACGATGGCGGGCGGCTGGTGTTTTCCCGGGTCGGCGACCGGGTGCACGTCTCCCTGCTCGACAATGCGCCCGAGGAGTTCGACCGGCAGATTTCCTTTGATCGGGCCAACGAATTGCGCTTTCTGCGCAATGCGGTGGCCGAGGCGCCGACGCCGATCTGGCTGGTCGACGACGCTGGCCGGGTGAGCTGGCACAACCACGCCTACAGCCGCCTCGCCGCGCAGGCCGGCGCCACGCAACCCGGCGACGAGCCGCTGTTTGCCCTTCCCGAGGATGGCCCGCCCGAGGCCCCGCTGCGCGTGCCGCTGCAACCGGGCGAAGGCGCGGCCACCAACTGGTTTGCGGTCACCAGCCGCAAGACGCCCGGCGGGTTGCTGTCTTATGCCAGCAATATCGACGCCGTGGTGCATGCCGAGCAAGCGCAGCGCAATTTCGTCCAGACCCTGAGCAAAACCTTTGCCCATCTTTCGACCGGGCTGGCGATTTTCGACCGCAACCAGCGGCTGGCGCTGTTCAATCCGGCGCTGCTCGATCTGACGTCGATGCCGGTGGACTTTCTTACCGCCAAGCCCAGCCTGGCGGCGTTCTTTGACTATCTGCGCGAACACCAGATCATGCCGGAGCCGAAGAATTATGCCAGCTGGCGCGACAAGATCGGCGCGCTGATCGCCGCCGCCCGCGACGGCCGCTATTCCAAGACCTGGAACCTGCCCTCGGGGCTGACCTACCGGATCACCGGCAAACCGCATCCCGACGGCGCCATCGCCTTTCTGTTCGAGGATATCAGCGCCGAGATCTCGCTCACCCGGCGGTTCCGGGCCGAGCTGGAAACCAGCCACGCGGTGCTCGACCGTCAGGAAAAGGCGCTGGCGGTGTTCTCTCAGCTTGGCATCCTGACCTTTTCCAACGAAGCCTTTCGCCAGATGTGGCGTTTTGATCCCGACAGCAGCTTTGCCGAAACCACGGTGCCCGACGTGCTGCGCATCTGGCAATCGGAATGCGCGCCCTGCCCGGCGTGGGAGGGGTTGCAGGGCTTTGTCACCTCCTTCGGCGAAAGGGTGCCGCGCAGGGCCGAGGTGCTGCACCAGCAACAGGGCCGGCTGGTCTTCTGCGCCGAACCGCTGTCCGGCGGGGCGACGCTGGTCTCCTTTACCCGTCCCAGCCTGTCGCCCGACGCGCCGGAAACGAGCGACCGGTTGCCGGTCGGCCGATGATCGGCCACAATCTGAGGTTTCATGGGTTGCACGGGGCGATGTGCACGGTAATGTCCGGCCATGAACGCCACGCAGATGCTGACCCTGTGCCTGACCTCGCCGGAGGCCACCTGCCGCTTTGCCGCCCGGCTGGGGGCGCGGCTGATGGCGGGCGACGTGCTCCTGCTCGAAGGCGGCATCGGCGCCGGCAAGACGCATTTCTCGCGCTGCCTGATCCAGAGCCGCCTGCCGCTGCCCGAAGACGTGCCCTCGCCGACCTTTACCCTGGTTCAGACCTACGAGACCCAGGGCTGCGAGATCTGGCACAGCGATCTCTACCGGCTGGGCGATGTCTCAGAGGTCGAGGAACTGGGTCTGACCGAGGCCTTCGAGGCGGCGATCTGCCTGGTGGAGTGGCCCGACCGGCTGGGCTCGCTAATCCCGGCCAATGCGCTGCACCTGAAATTCGAGCCCGGCCAGGCCGAAAATTCCCGCATCCTGACCCTGAGCTGGAGCGCGCCACGCTGGGATGACCTGCCCGGAGCGCTCGCCGCATGAGCCGTGAAGAGGCGCTGTTGCACTTCCTCGCGCGAGCCGGGCGGGCGGGCTGGACGCGCCGCGCGCTGGCCGGCGACGCCTCGGCCCGGCGCTACGAACGGATATCCGGCGACACCGGCAGCCTCATCCTGATGGACGCCGATCCCGCCACCTGCGGACCGGTGCAGCCCTTTCTCGCGATCCGCGAGCATCTCTATCACTACGGCTTTTCCGCCCCCGCGCTCTGGGCCGAGGATCAAGAGGCCGGCTTCCTGCTGCTCGAGGATTTCGGCGACGCGCTGTTCACCCGGGTCATGGCCGACGACCCCGCACGCGAGCTGCCGCTCTACCGGTCCGCGGCCGCGCTTCTGGCCCGGCTGCACGGCAAACCGCTGCCGGGCGGCCTGACCCCGATGACGGCCGAAGCCCTGGCGGCCATGATCGCCCCGGCCTTCGACTTCTATGCGCCCGGACAGTCCGGCCAGCTGCCGGCGGTGCAGGCGGCCTTTGCCGAGGCGCTGCGCCCGGTGGCCGCGCAGCCGGCGGTGCTCGCCCTGCGCGATTTCCACGCCGAGAACATGGTCTTTCTGTCCGACCGGAAAGGCGACCGCCAGGTCGGGCTGCTGGATTTTCAGGACGCATTCGCCACCCATCCGGCCTATGATCTGGTATCTATGCTGCAAGACGTCCGCCGCGACGTCTCGCCCGGAACCGAGGAGGAGATCATCGCCTTTTTCATCGCCCGTACCGGAGCCGACAGCGCCACGTTCCGCGCCGCCTATGCTCTGCTGGGCGCCCAGCGCAACCTGCGGATACTGGGCATCTTTTCCCGCCTCGCGGCGGCCCGCCACAAACCGCAATACCTGGCCCTGCAACCCCGCGTCTGGCGCCATCTTCAGGCCGACCTGGCGCATCCCGCCCTGGCGCCGATCCGCGAGGCCCTCGCCCCGCTGCCCAGCCCCGTGGTGCCGGCATGAGCCAGCCCGACGCCGCCCTGCTCTTTGCCGCCGGTCTGGGCACGCGGATGCGACCGCTGACCGACGACCGGCCAAAACCGCTGGTCAAGGTGGCGGGGCGCACGCTGATTGACCATGCGCTCGAGCTGGTGACACCGCTGGGCCTGCCCCGGGTGGTCGCCAATGCGCATTATCGCGGCGACATGCTGGCGGCTCATCTGAACGGCTCGGGGGTGGCGATTTCACATGAGGCGCCGCAGGTACTGGAAACCGGCGGCGGGCTGAAACAGGCGTTGCCGCTGCTCGGCGCGGGGCCGGTCTTTACCCTCAACACCGATGCGGTCTGGCGTGGCCCCAATCCGCTGCATGCGCTTTGCGCTGCGTGGAATGCAGAACGGATGGACGCGCTCCTGCTCTGCGTGCCCCGGGCACAGGTGCATGGCCACAAGGGCAAGGGCGATTTCCTGATCGGCGACGACGGCCGGCTCAGCCGCGGCCCCGGTGCGGTCTATTCCGGGGTCCAGATCATCAAGACCGAGGGGCTGGCGCAGATCGAGGCGCGGGTATTCTCGATGTGGGATCTCTGGCGGCCGATGCTCGCGGCGGGGCGGATGTACGGCCTTGCCTACCAGGGCGACTGGTGCGACGTCGGCCACCCCGATGCCATTGAAATCGCAGAGGACATGCTGGCCTATGTTTGAGCGCCTCGCCGCCCCCCGCGTCTTTGGCCTGCCCCCCGGAGTGGATTTTCCCCAGGCGCTGGTGGATGGGCTTCTGGCGCGGTGCCAGGGTCAGCCGCCAGAGGCGCTGGCGCGGGTCGAGCTGATCGTCAACACCGAACGCATGCGCCGCCGCATCCGCGCGATCTTTGATGCCGGCCCGCCCCGCATCCTGCCCCGAATTCGCGTGCTTTCCGAGGTCGAGCCCCCTTGGACCGCTGAGATCCCCGAACCGGTCGCGCCGCTGCAACGCCGGCTGGAGCTGGTGCAGCTGGTCTCCGGCCTGCTCGAGGCTCAGCCCGACATGGCCCCGCGCGCCGCGCTGTTTGATCTGGCGGACTCGCTGGCCGGGCTGATGGACGAGATGCAGGGCGAAGGCGTGACCCCCGCCGATATCGAGGCGCTCGACGTCACCGACCAATCCGGCCACTGGCAGCGCGCCCGCGATTTCCTGGCGATCGTGCAGCAATTCTTCGACCCCGAGACCGACGCGCCGGATGGCACCGCGCGGCTGCGGATGATCTCCGAGGCGCTGGCGCAGCATTGGCAGAGCGATCCGCCGGAGCATCCGGTGATCCTCGCCGGCTCGACCGGCTCGCGCGGGGCGGCCTCGGCGCTGATGCGGGCGGTGGCGCATCTGCCGCAGGGCGCGCTGGTGTTGCCGGGCTTCGATTTCGACATGAAACCGGCCAATTGGGCGGCGCTGGACCAAGCGCTGGTCTCCGAAGACCACCCGCAATACCGCTTTGCCAAGCTGATGCGCGCGCTGGAGCGTGGCCCCGAGGATGTGCACCACTGGCACCGGGTCGTCGCCCCCTGCCCGCCACGCAACCGGCTGATTTCCCTGGCACTTCGCCCGGCCCCGGTTACCGACGCCTGGCTTGCCGAAGGCCCGAAGCTCAGCGAGCTGGACCGTGCCTGCGCGGATGTCACCCTGATCGAGGCGCAAAGCCGGCGGGAGGAGGCGCTGACCATCGCGCTGCGTCTGCGTAAGGCCGCCGAAACCGGCCAGAGCGCCGCGCTGATCACCCCCGACCGTCAGCTTACCCGGCAGGTCTCCGCCACGCTCGACCGCTGGGGCATCATCCCCGACGACAGCGCCGGCATCCCGCTGCAACTGACCGCGCCGGGCCGGTTCCTGCGGCATGTGGCGGCGCTATTCGCCGCGCCGCTGGATGCGCCGGCGCTGCTGACGCTCTTGAAACACCCGCTCTGCCATTCCGGCGAGGGCCGCAACGATCACCTGCGGCTGACCCGCGATCTTGAGCTGCACCTGCGCCGCCATGGCCCGCCCTTCCCCGATGCGGCGATGCTCACGCGCTTTGCCGAGGACCGCAAGGCGCCGGACTGGGGCGCCTGGCTGGTGCGGCTCTGCGGGCAGGACGGGCGGGGGCCGCTGCCGCTCACCGAGTGGCTGGCGCGACACCGTACGCTGGCCGAAGCGCTGGCGGCGGGGAACACGCGCGACGGCGCCGGCAATCTCTGGGTGCAGGTCGCCGGCATCGAGACCCTGGCACTGGTGCGCAAGCTGGAAGAGGCCGCGCCGCATGGCGGCACGCTCTCGGCGCGCGATTACGTCGATCTCTTCGGCGCGGTGCTCGGGCGCGAGGAACAGCGCGACCGCGACCTCGGCCATCCGCATATCCGTATCTGGGGCACGCTCGAGGCCCGCGTCATGGGCGCGGATCTGCTGATCCTCGGCGGGCTGAACGAAGGCTCCTGGCCGGAGCCGCCAACGCCCGACCCCTGGCTCAACCGGGTGCTGCGCGACAAGGCGGGGCTCTTGCTGCCCGAGCGGCGGATCGGCCTTTCAGCGCATGATTTCCAACAGGCGGTCGGCGCACGCGAGGTCTGGCTAACCCGCGCGGTACGCTCTGACGATGCCGAAACCGTGCCCTCGCGCTGGCTCAACCGGCTGACCAACCTGCTGCGCGGGCTGGGCAATACCGGGCGCGAGGCCCATGCCGGCATGCAGGCGCGCGGCCAGTCGTGGCTGGCGCTGGCCCATGCCGTCGAAAAGGTCACCCCCGCCGCCCCGGCGACGCGCCCCTCGCCGAAGCCGCCCGCCGAGGCGCGACCGAAACAGCTCTCGGTGACCGAGATCAAGCGGCTGATCCGCGATCCCTATGCGATCTATGCTAAACATGTGCTGCGCCTGCGCCCGCTCGACAGTCTGGCCAAGGCGCCCGACGCGCTGTTGCGCGGTATCATCGCGCACAAGGTGCTGGAAGATTTCGTCGACGCCAGCGTGAAACACCCGGACAGGCTCAGCCGGGCCGAGCTTTTGGCGACCACCGCCCAGATTCTGGGCGCGCAGGTGCCCTGGCCTTCGGCGCGGGCGATGTGGCAGGCGCGAATGGCGCGGGTGGCCGATGGCTTCATCGCGGACGAGACCGAAAGGCAGGCCGAGGCGCTGCCGATCCGCTTCGAAGTCAAGGGCGGCCGCGACATTCCGCGCCTGGGCTTCCGTCTGACCTGCGAGGCCGACCGCATCGATCGGGCGCGCGAGGACGGGCGGCTGCTGCTCTATGATTACAAGACCGGCAAGCCCCCCGGCCCGGCCGAACAGAAACATTTCGACAAGCAACTGCTGCTCGAGGCGGCGGTGGCCGAGGCCGGCGGCTTCGAGGGGCTGGCGCCGGCACAGGTCGCGCGCGCGGTCTATCTCGGCCTCGGCTCCAGCCCGGAAAACCGCGAGGCGCCGCTGGCCGAGGCGCCGCCCGCCGCCGTCTGGGCACAGTTCGAGACGCTGATCGCGCGCTACATGGACGAGATCCAGGGCTTTACCGCGCGCCGCGCCATGCAAAAGGCCGGTGACGTCGGCGATTACGACCAGCTTGCGCGCTTTGGCGAATGGGAGCTGACCGACCTGCCCGATGCGAGGCCCGTGCCATGACCCAACGCGACGAGGCCACCCAGCGCCAGATCGAGGCGGCGCACCCCGACCGTTCCACCTGGCTGGCCGCCAATGCCGGCTCGGGCAAGACCCGGGTGCTCACCGACCGGGTGGCGCGGCTGTTGTTGCAGGGCGTGCTGCCCGAACACATCCTCTGCCTGACCTACACCAAGGCCGCCGCCAGCGAGATGCAGAACCGGCTGTTCCAGCGCCTGGGTGACTGGGCGATGAAGGACGACGCGGCGCTGCATCACGCGCTGCACGATCTGGGGATCGAGGGGCATATTTCCGAGGATGCGCTGCGCCGCGCCCGCACGCTGTTTGCCCGCGCCATCGAAACGCCGGGCGGGCTCAAGATCCAGACCATCCACTCGTTCTGCGCCGCCATCCTGCGACGGTTTCCGCTCGAGGCCGGGGTTTCGCCGCAATTCAAGGAGATGGAGGACCGCGCCGCCGCGCTGCTCCAGGCCGAGATCGTCGACGAGATGGCCGACGGCGCGGCCGCCGGAACGGTCGAGGCGCTGGCCGCGCATCTCACCGCCGCCGATTTCGCCGAGATCACCACCGAGGTGGTGCGCCACCGGCAATTGCTGTTCCGGCGCCTGCCGCGGACCGAGTTGCATGCGCTTTTCGGCCTGCCGGAGACGGCTGGCGAGGACTGGCTGCTGGATCAGGTCTTTCTGGGCGGCGAGCTCGAGATGCTGCATCAGATCGCGGATGTTCTGGCCGGCAGCGGCGCCAACGATCAGAAGGCGGCGGCGAAACTGCGGACGATCACCGCGCCCGACCTGGGCGCGCTGGCGGTGCTGGAGGGCGTGCTACTCAATGGTGCCAGCGCCAAGGCCGGGCCCTACAGCGCCAAGATCGGCGGCTTTCCCACCAAGGGGCCGCGCGAGGGCGCGCTGGCCGACGTCATGGACCGGCTCGAAGACCTGATGCGCCGGGTCGAGGCGGCGCGCGATGCCCGTTGCGCCCTGGCGGCGGTCGGGAAAACCCAGGCCCTGCAAGCCTTTGCCGCCGAATTCCTGCCGCGCTACGAAGCCGCCAAGCTGGCCCGCGGCTGGCTCGACTTCGACGACCTGATCCACAAGACGCTGGCGCTTCTGACCGATCGCAAGGTGGCGCAATGGGTGCTCTACCGGCTTGATGGCGGCATCGATCACATCCTCGTCGACGAGGCTCAGGACACCAGCCCGGTGCAATGGCGGGTGATCGAAGAGCTGGCACGCGAGTTCACCAGCGGCGAAGGCGCCCGGGCCGAGACGCCGCGCACGATATTTGTGGTCGGCGACAAGAAGCAATCGATCTATTCCTTCCAGGGCGCCGATCCGGCCGAGTTCGACCGGATGAAGGCCGAATTCGCCACCCGCCTGCGCGCCGCCGATCAACCGTTGCAGGACACCACGCTGCAATTTTCCTTCCGCTCGGCCGAGGCGATCCTGCGGCTGGTCGATACCCTGTTCGAGGCCCGCGCCCGCTCGGGCTTTTCGCGCGAGGAAACCCACCGCGCGTTCAAATCCGACATGGGCGGGCGGGTCGATCTCTGGCCGCTGGTCGAGAAATCCAGCGATGCCGAACAGGGCGACTGGGACGATCCCGTCGACCTGCCCGCCGACACCCACCACAATGTCACCCTCGCCCGAAGGATTGCCGGCGAGATCAAGCGGATGCTTGCCGAAAACACCCCGATCCCGTGGAAAAAGGAGCCGCATGGCTGGGCCGGGCGCACCGTGACCCCGGGCGATTTCCTGATCCTGGTTCAGCGCCGCTCGGATCTCTTTGCCGAGATCATCCGCGCCTGCAAGGAAGAGGGGCTGCCGATTGCCGGGGCCGACCGGCTCAAGGTCGGGGCCGAGCTGGCCGTGCGCGATCTGGCGGCGCTCCTGAACTGGCTGGCACTGCCGGAGGACGATCTGAGCCTCGCCACGGTGCTGAAATCGCCGTTGGGCGGCTGGGACGAAGGGCAGCTTTACGAGCTGGCCCAGGGCCGCGAACAGAAATACCTCTGGCGCGAGCTGGCGGCGCGGCAGGCGGACTTCCCCGAACTCTGGGCAATGCTCACCGATCTTCAGAACGCCGCCGATTTCATGCGGCCGTATGATCTGATCGAGCGCATCCTGACGCGGCATGACGGCCGGCAGAAGCTGCTGGCGCGGCTCGGCACCGAGGCCGAGGATGGCATCAACGCCCTGCTCAGCCAGGCGTTGGCCTACGAGAAGACCGAGATCCCCAGCCTCACCGGCTTCCTGATCTGGATGGAGACCGACGATCTCGAGATCAAGCGCCAGATGGACGCCGCCGGCGACCGCATCCGGGTGATGACGGTGCATGGCTCCAAGGGGTTGGAAGCGCCAATCGTGATCCTGCCGGACACCGCCAAGCGGACCGTGCAGCTGCGCGACGCCCTGCTGCCGATGGGCGAAACGGCGGTGTGGAAAAGCGCCGCCACCGACTGCCCCCGCGCCATGTCGGACGCGCTGGAAGCGGCCAAGGAGCGACAAAGGAAGGAACGCGACCGGCTGTTGTATGTGGCGATGACTCGGGCGGAAACCTGGCTGATCGTCGCGGCGGCGGGCGATCTCGGCAAGGATGGCGAGAGCTGGTACGCTGGCGTCGAAACGGCGATGAGCGCCGCCAATGCCGCACCGCAGACCTTCGCCTTTGGCGCAGGGCTGCGGTATGAAAGCGGCGACTGGCCGCGGGTCGCCGCAGTGCCCGAGCCGCCGGAAGACCCTGCCACCGTTGTCCTGCCGGCCTGGGCCACCTGCCCGGCCGCGGCGCTGCCTGCGCCAGCAGAAACCCGCGCGCCCTCCGATCTCGGCGGCGCCCATGCGCTGGCGGGCATGCTGGGCCAGGACGAAGAGGCGGCAAAGCGCCACGGCACGCTGGTGCATCTGGCGCTCGAACGGCTGTCCGATCTGCCCGAGGCCGCCCGCGACCGGCGGCCCGGGGACGCGCTGCGCGCCCTGGCGCATGACGAGGCCTGCGCGGTTCTGGCGAACCCCGGTCTGGCCGCGCTCTTTGCCCCCGGCACCCTGTCCGAGGTGGCGGTGAGCGCCGATGTGCCCGGGCTCGGCCGGATGCATGGGGTGATCGACCGGCTGATCCTGGACGAGACCCGCGTTCTGGCGGTGGATTTCAAGACCAACGCCACCGTGCCCGACCGCCCCGACGCCACGCCGGAGGCGCTGCTGCGGCAGATGGGCGCTTATGCCGAAATGCTTAAGAATCTCTATCCAAAGCACGAAATCGAAACCGCCATTCTCTGGACCCGGTCGGCCGCGCTGATGACCCTGCCACACGATCTTGTGACGGCCGCGCTGGCGCGCACTACATCGCCTTGACGCCACCGGGGGGCGTACTTACTTTCGCCCTCCAAGCGACCCATACGACTCATCAGGAGAAAGCCCATGGCCACCGTTGCCGTAACCGACGAGACATTCGACGCCGAAGTCCGCAATTCCGACATCCCCGTCGTGGTGGATTTCTGGGCCGAGTGGTGCGGCCCCTGTAAACAGATCGGCCCGGCGCTCGAGGAGCTTTCGGCGCAGTACGACGGCAAGGTGAAGATCGCCAAGGTCGACGTCGACAGCAACCCCGACACCGCTGCCAAGCTGGGCATTCGCGGCATTCCCGCCCTGTTCATCTTCAAGGGCGGCGAGCCGGTGTCCAACAAGACCGGCGCCGCGCCCAAGGCCGCGCTGCAAGGCTGGATCGAAGAGAACATCGGCTGAGATCAGCCCCAGGTTCGCACGTGAAAGGGTCGCCCATCCGGCGGCCCTTTTGCATGGGGCGCGACCGGCCCGGCCCCTTGCATGGGCTGTCCCCGGGTTCCATATAGGCCGAAACCCGAAGCAAGCCCCCCAGGAGGCCCCATGAGCGAAGAATTCCCCGGCTGGCACGGCACGACGATCATTGGCGTCAAGAAGGGCGGCCAGGTGGTGATTGCCGGCGACGGACAGGTCAGCCTTGGCCAGACCGTGATCAAGGGCACCGCCCGCAAGGTGCGCCGCATCAGCCCCGGCGGCTCGGATGTGGTCTGCGGCTTTGCCGGCTCGACCGCCGATGCCTTCACGCTGCTCGAACGGCTCGAGGCCAAGCTGGAGAGCACGCCGGGCCAGTTGGCGCGCGGCTGTGTCGAGCTGGCCAAGGACTGGCGCACCGACAAATACCTGCAAAAGCTCGAAGCGATGCTGATCGTCTCGGACGGTGCCCAGATGTTCGTGATCACCGGCGCCGGCGATGTGCTCGAGCCCGAGCATGACGTTACCGCCATCGGATCGGGCGGCAACTACGCCCTGGCGGCGGCACGCGGGCTGATCGAGACCGACCTTTCGGCGGAAGAGGTGGCGCGCAAGGCGATGGCAATCGCCGCCGACATCTGCGTCTATACCAATGGCAACCTGACGGTGGAGACGATTTCGGCATGACCGAGCTTCTTGCCGCAATTCTTGGCGGTCTTGTCGGCGGTGTAATCGGCCCCATCCTTCTTCAGGAATACCGGGACTGGAAACACGGCAAGACCTGGGCCAAACCCCGGCGGACGCGGCTGGAAGCCATGCTGAAGGACCGAAAGGTCGCCCCGACAGGATGGCGCACGATTTCGCGGCTTTGCCTTGAAACCGGAATGGAAGCAGAAGACTGCCGCACCTTGCTGATCGAGATTGGCGCGCGCGGCGGATTGATCGAAGAAAACAATCAGGAGGTCGAGGCCTGGATCCTCGACGACCCAACAACATGACAGACCTCACTCCCCGCGAAATCGTCTCGGAACTCGACCGGTTCATCATCGGTCAGGCCGATGCCAAACGCGCCGTGGCCGTGGCGCTGCGCAACCGCTGGCGGCGCAAGCAGCTGGCCGATGACCTGCGCGACGAAGTCTATCCCAAGAACATCCTGATGATCGGCCCCACCGGCGTCGGCAAGACCGAGATCTCCCGCCGCCTCGCCAAGCTGGCCAAGGCGCCCTTCATCAAGGTCGAGGCCACCAAATTCACCGAAGTGGGGTACGTCGGCCGCGACGTCGAGCAGATCATCCGCGATCTCGTCGATGCCGCCATCATCCAGACCCGCGACTGGATGCGCGAGGACGTCAAGGCCAAGGCGCATCAGGCCGCCGAGGACCGGGTAATCGCTGCAATCGCCGGCGAGGACGCCCGCGAAGGCACCCGCGACATGTTCCGCAAGAAGCTCAAGGACGGGCTGCTCGACGACACGATGATCGAGCTGGAGCTGACCGACCATTCCAACCCGATGGGCATGATGGACATCCCCGGCCAGCCCGGCAGCCAGATGGGGATGATGAACCTCGGCGATATCTTCGGCAAGGCCTTTGGCGGCCGGACCGTGCGCAAGCGGATGAGCGTACGCGAGAGCTATGACGTGCTGATTTCCGAAGAGGCCGACAAGCTGCTCGACGACGAGACGGTCAACAAGGCGGCGCTGGAAGCGGTGGAACAGAACGGCATCGTCTTTCTCGACGAGATCGACAAGGTCTGCGCCCGCAAGGACGCGCGCGGCGGCGATGTCAGCCGCGAAGGCGTGCAGCGCGACCTGCTGCCGCTGATCGAGGGCACCACCGTCAGCACCAAACATGGTGCGGTCAAGACCGACCACATCCTCTTTATCGCCTCCGGCGCCTTCCACATCGCCAAGCCTTCGGATTTGCTGCCGGAATTGCAGGGCCGTCTGCCGATCCGGGTCAACCTGCGGGCGCTGACCGAAGACGATTTCGTCCGCATCCTGACCGAGACCGACAATGCGCTGACGCGGCAGTATACGGCGCTGATGGGCACCGAAGAGGTGGCGGTGGATTTCACCGAAGAGGGTATCGCGCAGCTCGCGAAGATCGCCTTCGAGGTCAACGACAGCGTCGAGAACATCGGCGCGCGGCGGCTCTACACGGTGATGGAGCGGGTGTTCGAAGAGCTGAGCTTCCATGCGCCCGACCGCGCCGGGCAGTCGGTGACGGTGGATGCGGACTTTGTCGAGAAGAACCTCGGCGAGCTGACCCGTTCGACCGATGTGAGCCGCTACGTGCTATGATCAGGGCGTGAGGCCCCGGGTCAGGCCCGGGGCGCGGGTGCGCGGCCTCAAGATGAGCCGCGCATCTCCGGGGCTGCGGTCCGGCGATGCGCGGCGGGGACAATGCCCGGCCGGAGGGGCCGAGACCCCGCCCGCGAAACCCGCGGGCGGGCGCTTCACACCTCTCAGGCCATTGCCCAGCGCTCGGCCATCCTTGCGTTGTCCATGCCCCAGAGGTTGCCCACCGTGCCCGGCACCGACAGCTTGTTCGACACCGCCTGCACCCAGTTGGCGAACATCGGGATGATCACCCCGCCGTCGTCGCGCAGGATCATCTGCATCTCGGTGTACATTTCGCGGCGCTTGTCGCTGTCGAGTTCGGCGCGCGCCGTCACCAGCAGTTCCTGGAAGCGCTCGCTGTCCTCGGTGCCCCATTGGCTGTCGTTCCACGGCACGCCGTCCTCGTAGGCGGAAGAGAACATCCAGTCCTCGGTGGCGCGACCCGACCAGAAGGCGGCGCTGAAGGGTTTCTTCAGCCAGACGTTCGACCAGTAGCCATCCGCCGGTTCCTGCACGACGTTGATGTTGATGCCCGCCGGTTTCGCCGAGGATTGATAGAGCTGCGAGGCATCCACCGCGCCGGCAAAGGCCGCCGAAGAGGCCGACAGATCGATATTGAGCTGATCCATGCCGGCCTCTTTCAGATAAAAGGCGGCCTTGTCGGGGTCATAGGGGATCGGCTCCATATCGGCGGCGTAATACTGGTTGGCGGGGCCGATCGGCGTGTCATAGGCGATGCTGCCGTGGCCGAGCAGGATCTTGTCGACCATCTCCTGGCGGTTGATGCCGTGCTTGAGCGCGCGGCGCACGTTGACGTCATCGAACGGCGCGACATTGGTGAGCATCGGGAAGGTGAAATGCCGATTGCCGGTCACCTCCTGGATGCTGACCAGCGGGTTGGCATTGAGCAGCGCCTCGGTCTTGACGTCGACGCGGTTGATCGTCTCGACCTGGCCGGTCAGCAGCGCGTTCATCCGCGCCGTGGGATCGTTGATCGCGATGAACTCGATCTCGTCGAAGAAACCGGCGGCATCGCCTTTGTAGTGGCTGTCGACCCGCTTGCCGACGAACCGCACGCCGGGATCGAAGCTGACCACCTGATAAAGGCCGGTGCCGATACCCTTGGAGATCGCCTCGTCGATCTGGCCGGCCGGGTACATCATCAGGTGATAATCCGACAGCAGATACGGCAGATCGGCATTGCCCGCCGCCAGCACAAGCTGCACCTGGTGCTCGCCCAGTTTCTTCATTTCGGTGATCGCCGAGACAATCGGCTTGGCGGCGGATTTCGAATCCTCGGCGACGTGCATTTGCAGCGATTCGATCACGTCGTCGGCGCCAAAGGCCTTGCCGTTGTGGAAGGTCACGCCCTGGCGCAGGTTGAAAGTCCAGGTCTTGGCGTCGGGGCTGGCCTCCCAGCTTTCGGCCAGTTCGCCCACAAGCGTGCCATCGGCGGCCACTTCGGTCAGCGCATCGAACACCGCCCCCTGAGAGGCGTTCTGCATGAAGGCGTCGGTATGGGTGCGTGCATCCCAGTTGTCCGAGGTATTGGCCCCGGCAAGGCCCGCGCGCAGCCGTCCGCCACGCTTCATCTGGGCCTTCAGCGGCAGGCCCGAGGCGGCCAGAACACCGGCAGCGGCACCGGTGCGCAGAAGCCCGCGTCGTGTCAATCTTGTCATTGTCGTCTCCCTGTTTTTGTTATTTGAAATCCCGCCCCTCGTGCGCGATTCGCCCTACATCTTATCAACAGCGGCATCGCCGATGTTATCAACTCCACGTTCTGCCAGCAGTTTGTCGAGCCAGTCCGGATCCATCTCGGGCACCGAAGACAGCAGAAGATCGGTGTAGGCATGATGCGGCGGGGTGAACATCTCGGTCTTGGGCCCCTGTTCCACCACCACGCCATCCTTCATCACCACCACCTCGTCGGCGATCGACCGCACGGTGGCGAGGTCATGGGTGATGAACATGTAGCTGAGCTGCAGTTCGTCCTGAAGCCGCGCCAGCAACCGCAGGATGCCCTCGGCCACAAGCTGATCGAGCGCCGATGTCACCTCGTCACAGATAATGAACTTGGGTTCCGCCGCAAGGGCGCGGGCAATGCCGACGCGCTGTTTCTGGCCGCCGGACAGCTCGCTCGGCAGCCGGCCGGCGAATTGCGCCGGGTCGAGCTCGATATGCTCGAGCAGCTCGTTCACCCGGCGACGCTTCTCCTTGCCGCGCAGGCCGAGGTAGAATTGCACCGGCCGGCCGATGATCTGGGCGATGGTCTTGCGCGGATTGAGCGCGGTATCGGCCATCTGATAGATCATCTGTACTTGGCGAAGCTGCATCTTGGAGCGTTTGCGATAGTCCGGCGGCAGCGCCTCGCCATCGAGCAGGATCTGCCCCTGACGGGGCGGCAGCAACCCGGTGATGCAGCGCGCGGTCGTGGATTTGCCCGATCCGCTCTCGCCCACCACAGCGACGGTGCGGGCCTCGTGAATGTCGAAGCTGACGTCTTGCAGAACGTCGATCTTGCCATAGCCGGCGGTGACATTCCTGACCGAGATCACCGGCACTGCCCCCTTGGGCGCCAGCGGCTTTTCCGCATGCTGGAACTCGCGCACCGCCCAGAGGCTCTTGGTGTAATCCTCCTGCGGATGGTCGAGCATCTCGCGGGTCGTGGCCTCTTCCACCTCGTCCCCCTTGAGCAGCACCTTGATCCGATCGGCCATCTGCGCCACCACCGCCAGATCGTGGGTGATGTAGATCGCAGCGGTGTCGAAATCCTCGACGATCTTGCGGATCGCCGCCAGCACCTCGATCTGGGTGGTCACGTCGAGCGCGGTGGTCGGCTCGTCAAAGATGATGAGATCCGGCCGGCAGGACATCGCCATCGCCGTCATTGCCCGCTGCAACTGCCCGCCCGAGACCTGATGCGGATAGCGAAAGCCGATTTCCTCGGGGTTGGGCAGGCGCAGCCGGCGGTAAAGCTCGATACCGTCCTCGGCGCTCTCGCCCCGGCCCATGACGCCATGCACCACCGGTCCTTCGGTGTGCTGGTCGATCAGCCGATGCGCCGGGTTGAAGCTGGCGGCGGCGGATTGCGCCACATAGGCGATGCGTTTGCCCAGCAGGTTGCGCTTGGTATTGGCCGACGCATTGACCAGGTCGATGCCGTCGAACTCGACCGAGCCGCCGGCAATCCGCACCCCGTCGCGGGTAAAGCCCATGGCGGCCAGCCCGACGGTGGATTTGCCGGCCCCGCTTTCGCCGATCAATCCCAGCACCTCGCCCTTGTCGAGCGTCAGGCTCACGCCGTTGACGATCCGGCTCCAGCTTTCGTCGCTGCGGCCCTCGAGCACGAGGTCGTTGATCGTCAGCAGGCGGCTCATTCCTTCAACCCCGAGGACTTGTGCAACATCCAGTCGACCACGAAATTCACCGCCACGGTCAGCAGGGCAATCGCCCCGGCGGCCAGCAGCGGCAGCGTCGCGGTCAGCGGCGAAAAGGCGGCGAAATTGATGAACTGCGCCAGATCGCGCACCATGGTGCCCCAATCCGCCAGCGGCGGCTGGATGCCGACGCCAAGGAACGACAGCGAGGCGATGGTCAGGAAGACAAAGCAGAAGCGCAGGCCGAACTCGGCCAGCAGCGGCGCCAGGGCGTTGGGCAGGATCTCGTCAAAGATCAGATAGCGCAGCCCCTCGCCGCGCAGCTTGGCGGCCTCGATGTAATCCATGACCACGATGTTCAGACCCACCGCGCGCGCCAGACGAAACACCCGCGTCGAATCGATCACCGCGATGATGATCACCATATAGACCGTCAGCAGCCATTTCTCCGATCCCGCCCAGGCGCTGGCGATGGTCATCAGCAGCAGCGCAAAGATCAGCGAGGGGATCGCCATCAACACATCGACGCCGCGGCTCAGCAACTGGTCGAGCCAGCCTTGCAGCGTCGCCGCCAGAAAGCCGAGGCTGCCGCCGATGAAAAAGGCCAGCAAGGTGGTGATGAAAGCGATGCCGACGGTGTTCTGCGCGCCATAGATCAGTCGCGACAGCAGATCGCGGCCGATCTGGTCGGTGCCCAGCGGAAACTCCGGGTTGCCGCCGGTGGCCGGGTTGCCGCCGGGCAGAACGTTGACGGCGTTGAACACCTCGGCCTGGCCATGCGGCGCGATCTGGCCGGCAAAGATCGCCACCACGGCATAGATCAGGATCATCAGGATGCCGAAGGCGGCGGTCAGCGGCATGTTGCGGAACATCTTGCGGCTGCCCGCCGGGCCGACATGCCGGCCCGCCAGGCGAAAGACAAAGGCCGCCAGCGCGAAGATCACAAAGCCCTGCACCGCCCAGCGAAAGAACATCACGCTGGCGCGCGGAATGCCCGCCTCGGTCGCCGTGGGCTGAAAGTAGAACCAGACGCCAAGCCCCAGAAGCAGCGCCGAAAACGCATACCCGAAGGCCACCGCCAACGGCATGTCGCGATAGCGTGGCGCATTGCCGGTGGTTGTCTGTGCGATCCGGCGGCCCAGCCAGCCCAGAGCCAGACAGGCCAGCAGCGCGCCCGAAACGTAAAGCAGAGCGGTCATTTCGGATGCCTCAGACGCGGGTTGGACAGAATCGACAGGATATCCGCCGTCAGGTTCAGCAGGATATAGGCGGCGGCAAAGATCAGGCAGCAGGCCTGCACCACCGGGATATCGCGGATTTTCACCGCATCGACGAACAGCTGGCCGATGCCGGGATAGACAAAGACCACCTCAACCACGACCACCCCGGTGATCAGATAGGCCAGGTTCAGCGCGATGACATTGATGATCGGCGCCAGCGCATTGGGCAGCGCGTGGCGCACGATGACCCGCATCGGGCTGATGCCCTTGAGCCGCGCCATCTCGATATAGGGCGAGGCCAGCAGGTTGATGATCGCCGCCCGCGTCATCCGCATCATCTGCGCCAGCACGATCAGCGTCAGCGTCAGCGCCGGCAGCATGGTCGCCCGGAGCCGTTCGGAAAACGCCATGCCGTCATAGATGTTCGACAGCGACGGCAGCATCGGATTGAGTACCGCCAGGAACAGGATCAGCATGTAGGCCAGAAAGAATTCGGGGCTGGAGACCGAAGAGAGCGTGAAGATATTGGTGAACCGGTCGAACACCGAGCCGCGATAGAGTGCCGCCAGCACCCCCAGCGCCACCGCCACCGGCACCGCGATCGCCGCCGTCACCCCGGCCAGAAAGATCGTATTGGCAAAGCGTGGCGCGATCTGCGAAGCCACGGTCTTCATCTCGCCACCGCCGAGCGAGGACTGGAAGTTGAGCTGCGCGAAGGAGGTGCCCAGATCGCCGGTCAGGATGGCCCCCAGCCAGCCGACGTAACGCGTCACCAGGGGCTCGTCCAGCGCCAGGTCGCGCCGGATCGCCGCCACCGCCTCGGGCGTGGCGCCCTGACCCAGAATCACCTGGGCGAAATCCCCCGGAAGCGCGTTGACGGCGACGAAAATGACGATGGAAACCACAAAGAGCGTGACAAGGCCCAGAGCGAGCCGCTGAAGTACGATTTTCAAGACGCCAGGCACGTGGCAGGTCATCCCGGTATGGTGAGTGGTTGGGAAAGCCTAGCGATCCCCTCTCAAATGTAAACCGGTTTGATAAATCAGCGCTCGGCCAGATGGTCCATCGCCCGCACCAGTTCCGCCGAGATGCCCGGCTCCGACAGCGCATGGCCGGCATTGCGGATCATCCGCAGCTCGGAATTGGGCCAGCGGCGCGACAGCTCCCAGGCGCGGCGCGGCGGGCAGATCATGTCATAGCGGCCCTGCACGATGACGCCGGGGATCTGCGCGATGCGGTCCACCTGGTCGAGGATCTGGCCGTCGTAATCCAGGAAACCGCCATTGATGAAATAGTGATTCTCGAGCCGGGCAAAGGCGCGGGCATACTCCCCCGGCGTCTCGCCGCCATGGCCCGAGGAATAGACCGAGGCCAGCGCATTCTCCCAGGCCGACCAGGCCTTGGCATAACGGGTTTCCTCGGGAAGATTGCCGGAAAACAACCGCTTGTGATAGGCGGCGATCATGTCGTCCTGCTCGTCCTCGGGGATCAGGTCGGCAAAGCGCTGCCAGGTTTCGGGCCAGAACTGCCCGGCGCCGCCGCCATAGAACCAGCTGAGCTCGGCCTGGGTCATCATGAAGACGCCGCGCAGCACCAGCGCCCGCACCGCCTCCGGGTGGGTCTCGGCATAGATCAGCGCCAGGGTGGCGCCCCAGCTGCCGCCGAAGACCGTCCACCGGCCGATGCCAAGCACCTCGCGGATGCGTTCGATATCCGCCACCAGATGCCAGGTGGTGTTGTGTTCGACGCTGGCATGCGGCCGCGACCGGCCACAGCCGCGCTGATCGAAAAGCACGACACGATAGACCCGGGGGTCGAAATAGCGCCGCATCGCCGGGCTGCATCCGCCGCCCGGGCCGCCATGCAGCACCACCACCGGGAGGCCGTCGGGCCGGCCGGACTGCTCGACATAGACCTTGTGGCCATCTCCGACGTCGAGCATGCGCTGATCGAAGGGATCGATCTGCGGATAGAGATATTGCACTGCGCGCTTTTGGCCTGAGAACTTGTCCATAATCATCCTATATGAGACCGAGGGACCGAAAGACCATAGGGAGCATGCCATGCAAACCGCCCAGACCACAGTCGATCCGTCGGAAATCTCGAAATTCGAGGCGATGGCCGCCGAATGGTGGGATCCCGCCGGCAAGTTCAAGCCGCTGCACATGCTCAACCCCTGCCGGCTGGACTATATCACCAGCCAGATCGCCGGCGAGTTCTCGCGCGACCTGAGCGCGCCGCGCCCCTTCGAGGGGCTGCGCCTGCTCGACATCGGCTGCGGCGGCGGGCTGCTCTGCGAACCGATGGCGCGGCTCGGGGCCACCGTGGTCGGCGCCGATGCCGCCGCCGGCAATATCCCGGTGGCGCGGCTGCACGCCGAGCAGCAGGGGCTCGAGATCGACTACCGGCATGTCACCGCCGAGGCGATGGTGGAGCAGGGCGAACAATTCGACGTGGTGCTCAACATGGAGGTGGTGGAACATGTCGCCGATCCGCCGGCCTATCTCACCGCCTGCCAGCGCCTGCTGAAACCCGGCGGCATGCAGATCTGTTCGACCATCAACCGCAACCCCAAGAGCTTTGCCATGGCCATCCTCGGCGCCGAATGGGTGATGCGCTGGCTGCCCAGGGGCACCCATGAATGGTCGAAATTCATCACCCCCGAAGAGCTGTTCGAACTGCTCAAGCAATCCGGCATGAACCCGGTCGACCGCAAGGGCTTCGTCTTCAACCCGGTCACCTGGGGCTGGTCGATCTCGTCGCGCGACCTGAGCGTGAACTATGTCACCACCAGCCTGAAACCGGCCTGATACCCCCGCCCTGTCCTCTTGCTTCAAATACCGCGGGGAGCGCGAGGGGCTGGCCCCTCGCTCCGCCACCGGCCCAAGGGCGCCCGCTCAGCCTTCGTCTTCCAGCTTCAGCCGCAGGTCGCGCAGGATCGGCAGCGCCGCCCGGACCCGCTCCTGCCCCAGTTCGCCCACCAGATCGGTGATCAGCGGCGTGATCGCATCCAGCGCCGCATCCCGCGCCTGCACCCCGGCCGGCGAGATCGTCACCAGCTTCGACCGGGCGTCGTCCCAATCGGGCCGGATATGGATGAACCCGGCCGCCTCGAGCTTGCTCAGCGTGTTGGTCATCGCCCCCCGGGTCACGTGAAACGACCGGGCAAGCTGCGCCGGCGTCCGCTCCTGCTTGAAGCGCGCCAGGTGGTTGAGCACCGAAAAATGCGACAATTCCATGCCTTTGGGCAGCATCCGGCTGAGCCGGTTGCGCAACATCTGATCGGCGGTAAACAGCTCCGAGAACAGCGCCACCGCGAGGCCATTGGCAGTCTGATCGGCCATCAGGGTCCTGTGAAGTCACGGTCATCGGTGAGCGAGGGCACCCGCTCGCGGGCTTTGTCCACCGCTTCCCGGCTCAGGTCAACCCAAAGCACCTCCGGCGCCTCGCCGGCCTCGGCCAGGATCTCACCCCAGGGCGCCACTGCCATGGAATGCCCATATGTTGTGCGCTGTTTGCCACGCACCGCATCATGCGTGCCGCATTGCGCCGCCGCCAGCACCCAGGCCCCGCTCTCGATCGCCCGAGCACGCAGCAGCGGTTGCCAATGGGCGGCGCCAGTGACCGGCGAAAAGGCCGATGGCACCAGCAGCACCTCGGCCCCGGCATGGGCCAGCGCGCGGTAAAGCTGCGGGAACCGCAGATCGTAGCAGATGCTCAGGCCGAGGGTGGCAAAGGGCGTCTCGACCACCACCGCCGCGGTGCCGGGGCGGAAGCCCGCGCTTTCGCGATAGGTCTCGGTCTCGCTGACCTGCACGTCGAACATGTGGATCTTGTCATAACGCGCGACGATGTCGCCCGCCGGTCCGATCAGGAAGGAGCGGTTGGCGAAACGCCCGTCGGCCGCGCCGGTTTTCAACGCCAGCGACCCGATCGAGAGCCAGATCCCCCGCCGCGCCGCCAGATCGCGCAATCCGGCGAGGGTGATGTCGTCTTTCTCCTGTTGCAGCACCGCCTGCTGCCGGGTCCGGCTGGCCGAGACGCAATTCGTCACCTCGGGCGTCAGAACGAACCCCGCGCCCTCGGCCACCGCGGCTTCGATCCGCGCCGCCGTGATGGCGAGGTTTTCCGCCGGATCGTCGGTGGACGACAGTTGCAGCAGCGCGCTGCGCATCAGGCGGCGTCGAGCAGCGGGTCAAGCTTGCCGGAGCGTTCCAGCGCAAACAGGTCGTCACAGCCGCCGACATGGGTTTCGCCCACGAAGATCTGCGGCACGGTGCGGCCGCCATTGGCGCGCTGGATCATCTCGGGCTTGCGGTCGGGGTTTTGCAGCACGTCGATCTCGTCATAGGCAACACCCTTCTGGTCCAGCAGCCGTTTGGCGGCGTGACAGAAGCCGCAGAGCGGCGAGGTGTAGATTTCAATCCGGGGCATTCTGGCTTTCCTTTGCTGTTGCCCCTTACCTAGTCCTCCCGCACCGCTCTTGCCAGTACACCGGCGCATATCGGCCCGGCGCCCGCCGCACGCAGCGCCGCGCCACAGGCCGAGAGCGTCGCGCCGGTGGTCAGAACATCGTCGATCAGCAGCACCGGGCGGTGCGCCGCCACCCGATGCCGCCGGCCGGGGTGCAGCCGGATCGCGCCCGCCAGCACTGCGCGCCGCTCCTCCCCCGTCATCCGGCCAAGACTGCGGGTGCGCCGCACCCGTTGCAGCAGATCGGGGCAGTAGGACAGCCCCAGCTCGCCCGCCAGCGCCCTGGCCAGCCGCGCGGATTGATTGTAACGGCGTGACATCAGCCGCAGCCAGTGCAGCGGCACCGGCGCCACCAGCATCTGCGGCAGGATCAGCGGCCGCAGCACGCGGGCCAGCCAGAGCGCGCCGATGCGGGCGATGTCATTGCGGTCATTGTGTTTCATCCCCAACACCAGCCGCCGGCCATTGTCATGATAGAGCAGCGCCGCGCGGGCCCGGTCCCAGCCGCGCGGATAGGCAAGACAGGCATCGCAGTGGGCGATCTCGTCGGGGTTGCTGCCCGGCAGGGGCGTGCCGCAGCCGTCACAGACCAGCCCGCCCAGAAACGGCGTGTCGCGCCAGCAGGCCCCGCAGAGACCGAAATCGCTTTCGACCATCTCGCGGCAGATCAGACATTGCGGCGGATAGATCATCCGCAGAGCGGTTTGAACAATCTCTCCCATGGCTCTATCTACCCCACATGCAGCCACGCCTCACCGATACCGCGGCCCTCGCCCGCAACCGCCAGCGCGCCCGTCAGGAGGCGCTGTTCCTGTTTCAGACCGCGCGCGACGACCTTCAGGATCGGCTGACATTGGTTAACAGAACCTTTACGGCGCCGGCGATCGTCACCGGCCAGCCGCAGATCTGGCGGGGCACGCTGCCCGGGGCGCGGCTGGTGGCCGACAGCGACACCCTGGCGCTTGATCAGCAGTCGCATGACCTGATCCTGCACAGCCATGCGCTGCACTGGGCCGAAGACCCGGTCGGCCAGTTGATCCAATGCCGCCGCGCGCTGCGGCCCGATGGCTTCTTTCTTGCCTCGCTGTTCGGCGGCCGCACCCTGCAAGAGCTGCGCGCCTGCCTTGCCACCGCCGAGGCCGAGGTCACCGGAGGGTTGTCGCCGCGCATCGCGCCGATGGCCGAGATCCGCGACATGGGCGGGCTGTTGCAGCGCGCGGGCTTTGCCCTGCCGGTGGCCGATGCCTTTGCGCTCACCGTGACCTATGCCTCGGCGCTGCACCTGATGCGCGATCTGCGGGCGATGGGCGAGGCCAATGCGCTGGACGCGCGGCTGCGCCATCCGACCCGCCGCGCGGTGCTGCTCCGCGCCGCCGAGATCTATGCCGAGGCCCATGCCGATGCCGGCGGCCGTATCCCCGCCACCTTCGAAATCATCGTGCTCACCGGCTGGGCGCCCGACGAGAGCCAGCCGCAGCCGTTGCGGCCGGGATCGGCCAAGGCGCGGCTGGCTGACGCATTGGCAACGCGCGAAACCAAGCTGAATGATTGACGGCGGGGGGACAGTCGTTATCTGTCTCCCGATCCTATGCCAGCGGAGACCCTGATGCGCGACACCAGCCAGCCCGGAGCCACCTGCCCGGCCCATGCCCCGAAAGACCACCCCGCGATACCGGCGCAGAAAGTGGGCATCCTTCTGGCCAACCTCGGCACGCCGGACGGCACCGATTACTGGTCGATGCGCCGCTATCTGGGCGAATTCCTGTCAGACAAGCGGGTGATCGACTATCCGGCGTGGAAATGGCAGCCGCTGTTGCAGCTCATCATCCTGAGCAAGCGGCCTTTCACCTCGGGCGCGGCTTATCGCACGATCTGGAACACCGAGGCCGACGAAAGCCCGCTGATGACGATCACCAAGGCCCAGACCGCCGCGATCCGCGAGACCCTGACCGACCAGTACGGCGACCGGGTGATGGTCGAATTCTGCATGCGCTACGGCAACCCCTCGACCCGGTCCAAGGTGCGCGAGATGGTCGCCGCCGGCTGCACCAAGATCGTGTTTTTCCCGCTTTATCCGCAATATGCCGGGGCCACTTCGGCCACCGCCAACGATCAGTTCTTTCGGGCGCTGATGCAGGAGAAATGGCAACCCACGGCGCGCATCGTCGATCCTTATTTCGAACATCCCGCCTATATCGACGCCCTGGCGCAATCGGTCGAGCGGCGCTACGCCGATCTCGAGACGCGGCCGGATATCCTGGTGTGTTCCTACCACGGGGTGCCCAAGCGCTATCTGATGGAAGGCGACCCCTACCACTGCCAATGCCAGAAGACGACGCGCCTGCTGAAGGAACGGTTGGGCTGGGCGGATACCGAGATCACCACCACCTTTCAGTCGCAGTTCGGCCCCGAGGACTGGCTCCGGCCTTACACGGTGGACGAGGTGGCGCGGCTGGCCCGCGAGGACGGCAAAAAGAACATCGCGGTGATCGCGCCGGCATTTTCCGCCGATTGCATCGAGACGCTGGAAGAGATCAACGAAGAGATCCGCGAGAGCTTTGAAGAAGCCGGCGGCGCGCGCTTTACCTATGTGCCCTGCCTGAACGACGATCCGGCGCATATCGCGGCGCTGAGCACGGTGATCCGCGAGAACCTCGGCGGCTGGCTCGACTGACCGGGCGGCCGGCGCCGAACCGGCCCGATGCAGAATAGAAAAAGCGGCGCCCGAGGACGCCGCTTTCTCTTTTTTCGATCAGGTCGTGCTTAGTCAGCCGAAGCGACAGCAACAACCAGGGCAAGCAGGATCAGCGGAACCAGGATACCGGCCGACGTGGATGCTTGCGTGGTTTCTTCAACGATCACCGGTGCTTCGATGATGACGTCGTCTTTTGCATACGAACCGGCGAATGCGGTCGAAGCTGCTGCGGACAGGGCCGCTGCGAGTGCGAGTTTCTTCATATCATATCCTCCAGATATTCACTTACCGCTCTTTAACCATACTGGTTGCGGCAAGCACCCAAGACTTACCTCGTGGTTTTTTTCTAAGCAGCTTATCTGGGGGATTGCAAACTCATCTTTGTTGTGGGCTCTCGCAGTGCGCCGATTTGTCGTCAAATTAGCAACACTTGTGTGCCCACTTTGGCCCGGCTGAAAAGTTCCGCAATGTGCTGATTATAAAGGCCAATACAGCCGTTCGACGAGCGACGGCCGATCTTGCGCGTGTCATGTGTGCCGTGGATACGGTAGTAGGTCCAACTCAGATAGAGCGCATGGGTTCCAAGCGGATTGTCAGGCCCCGGACCGACGTAATCCGGCCACTCGGGATTGCGCTTTTTCATCGACGGCGTGGGGCGCCATTCCGGCCCCTCGACCTTGCGGATCACCGAGGTGCGGCCGCGTCGCGTCAGATCTTCGGTCAGCGGCACCGAGGTGGGATAAAGCCGGTAGGTCTCGCCGTTCTGCGACCAATAGTGCAGCGCCCGGCTGGTGATGTCGACGAGGATCGCGCCGTTGGAGAGCGAATTGAAATAGGGCCGCCAGTCGAGCGATCGAAAGCTCGAGATATTGCGCCGCACCGCCGAGGAGATATCCTGCTCGATCTCGATGCTGCCCTGGGTCTGCGCCAGTGCGGGCGCGCCGATCAGTGCGGCGGATCCGGCCACGAAGGCGCGGCGATTTAATTGAGTCGCTGAAGTCTTGGTCATAATCCCGTTCCTCGCAAACGCCGTCATGATCACGACAATTTTAGTGCGCGAAAGCCTCAGTCGCAATTCAAACCGCCGTCAGCGCGCGGATCGCCGCCGAGGTGGGTTTGAAAGGCCACTGCTTTCCGGATAAGTCGGACAAAACGAATTTCGGGTGGATCCAGTCATGAAACGTTTCGCAGTCCTGCTTCTGCCTCTGGTCTTTCTGGTTGCGGCCTGCACCACGACGCCCTCGGGCCCGCCGCAGCTTGGCCCCGACGGCAAGCCGCTGCCCAAGGTCTATCGCCTCGGCGCCGGCGACGAAGGCCGGGTGCAGTTCCGCATGCTCGACGCGGTCAACGCTCTGCGCGAAGCGCGCGGGCTGGCAAACGTGCAGCTCAACGCCCAGCTCAACGCCGCCGCCGCCACCCATGCGCGCGACATGTCGGTGCAGAACCGGCCCTGGCACTTCGGCTCTGACGGCTCTTCGCCGATCGACCGGGTGGCGCGGGTCGGCTATCGCGGCCGGATGCTGGGCGAGGCGATCTCGGAAACCTATGAGACCGAGCTGGAAACCCTGGCCGCCTGGATGGAAGAGCCGGGCACGCGCGACGTGATCCTCGCGCCCGATGCCCGCGACATGGGCTTTGCCTACTTCCAGGAATCCAACGGCAAGATCTGGTGGACCATGGTTCTGGGTGCCCCCGGCGCGCCGGGCTATCGGCCAGATGCCGCGATCGCCACCGGCCCGGCCGGCCTGCAACCGATCGAGGATATCGCCGCCGCCGCGATCAACCTGTCCGAAGACGGCTCCTGAACGCCGTCAAACCGCCGCCCGCGACCGGGTGAGCGACAGGAAGACGTCTTCGAGATCGGCCTCCTGGGTCTTGACGTCGCGAATGCGGATACCCGCGGCCCGCACCGCGCCCAAAACGTCCTCGGCGCTGGTGTCCTGGCTGCGGTACTGCACGAAGATCGCATCGCCCTGGCGGCTGACATCCAGCCCCGGCGCCTCGGGCAGGGTCTCGACCGCGCCTTCGGGGTGAATGACCATCGCCTTGGCATCCAGCCGCCCCAGCAGGTTGGCGGTGGAATCCCGTGCCGCCACCTCGCCGTGGTTGACGATGGCGATCTCGTCGCACATTTCCTCGGCCTCTTCGAGGTAATGCGTCGTCAGTATGATCGTCATGCCTCGCTCGCGGTTGAGCTTGCGCACGTTGTCCCAAAGCATCTGCCGCAGCTCGATGTCGACCCCAGCGGTCGGTTCATCGAGCACGAGTATGCGTGGATGATGCACCAGCGCCTTGCCCAACAGCAGCCGCCGCCGCATCCCGCCCGACAGGGTTCGGGCATAGGCATTGGCCTTGTCCTCGAGCCCGACCATGGCAAGGATCTCGTCGCTGCGCCGTTCCGATTTCGGCACGCCGTAGAGCCCGGCCTGCACCTCGAGCGCGGCGCGCGGGGCAAAGAACGGATCGAGATTCAGCTCCTGCGGCATCACGCCGATGGCGGCGCGCGACTGGCGCGGGTTCACATCCTGGTCGAAGCCCCAGATCTTGACCGAGCCCGCGGTCTTGATCACCAGCCCGGCGAGGATGTTGATCAGCGTCGACTTGCCCGCGCCATTGGGGCCGAGCAGGCCAAAGACCGAGCCCTCGGGGATATCGAGATCGATCCCTTTCAGCGCCTCCTTGGCAGGGGCATTCTTTTGCGCGGCATAGGTCTTTTTCAAGCCGCGAATCTCGATGGCTGACTGGGTCATGCAGAGTTCCGTTTGATCGTGACGCCCTTGGGATACCGTGCCTGAGGCCCGGCTTAAACCGGCAATCAGGCCGGCGTCTCCGCTTTGTCGCCGGCGTCGCCCCGCCGCGACAGCGCGGTTTCGATCCGCGCCGCACGGGGATTTTTGCCATCGGCATTGGCCGGCCAGCCTTCGCGCTGCGCGTTGCGGTCGCCGTCGGTCTCTTCGGTCTGGTCGTGAAACAGCACCATCCGCGTCGGATAGGGCATGTCGACCCCCTTGGCATCGAGCGCGTTGTAGACCTCCTTGATCACCCGCGCAAAGACTTGCACCACGTCGGCGCGCGGCGATTTCGTCCACCAGCGCAGCCGGACCGTGTTGCCGTCGGCATCCATCGACCAGGGCAGCGCCTCGGGGGCCGGATCGCCCAGCACGCCGTCGACCTGAGTGCAGGTCTCGACCATGATCTTGCAGGCGCGGTCGAAATCGTCGGAACAGCCGATCTGGATGTCATATTGCGAGCGCCGGGTGTCATAGGCGGTATTGACGGTGACCGCATCGGTATAGATGTCGGCATTGGGGATGACGACGCGGCGGCCGTCATAGGTCTTGATCAGCGTCGCCCGGGTCTCGATCCGCTCGACCGTGCCTTCGAAACCGCCCGAGACGATCTGATCGCCGACTTCGAAGGGCTGGCGCAGCAGGATCAGGATGCCGGCCAGCATGTTTTGCAGGATGTCCTTGAAGGCAAAACCGATGGCCACCGAAGAGATGCCGAGGCCGGCAAAGAGATCGCCCGGCGTCACCGAGGGCGCGATGATGGTGATCGCCAGCATGACGCCGACGATGATGATCGCCCAGCGCACCAGCGCGCCGCCGACGTCGCCCAGGCTCGGGCGGTCGTGCTTGTGGCCCGCGCGCGCCAGAAGGCGGCCGATCCAGCCGGCAGCAAACCAGAACAGCAAGAGCACGACAAGGCCGACCGCGAGGTTCGGCAGCAGGCGAAAGAAGCCGTCGAGCCAAGTATCGATCTTTTCAAAGATGTTGCCGACGTCCGCGTCAACCTGTTCGATCCCGGTTTCGTCCTGCTCCATCCTGTCCCGCCTTTCGTGCTGCACGTGGCCAAGGACATGGCGCGGCCGCCTGCGAGGTCAAGCGGGCCGGGCCGAAGCTCTTGCCGAAGCGCCATGGATCGCTATCATGCAGCCCGATTGCGCGGCCCGCCGCGCCGACCGGAAACAAGCGAGACTGACATGACCATCGCCCCGCCCGAAACCAAGATCGTTGCCGCCAACCGGGTTGCCTGCGACGGCGGCGAATCCGCGCTGGGCCATCCCCGCGTCTGGCTGATGATCCCGGCCAAGACCGGCTGGGTCGAATGCCCCTATTGCGACACCAAATACGTGCACCGCGATTTCGCCGAGGCGGCGGAAAAATGACGCTGCGTCGCGTCTCGGCGGGGCTTCTGGCACTGGCGGTGGTGGCAACGCTCGCCACCCGCATCGCGCTCAACATGGAGGCCAATGGCACCACGCTGCCCGAGGCGCTCTGGGGGATCTATCGCTATTTCACCATCTGGACCAATACCGCCGTGGCACTGGCCGCCGGGCTGATCGCCCTGCGCGGTCGGCTTGACGGGCGGATCAGCGGCGGGCTGGTGATGGCGATTGCCGCCGTCGGCCTCGTCTATCACGCGCTGCTGGCCCATCTCAGCGATTATGCCGGGCTCGAGCTGCTGCTCGACGAGATGCTGCATACCGTGGTGCCGATCTGGTTCGTACTGCACTGGCTGGCCTTTGAACCGAAAGAACGCGCCCGCCCGGCCGCTCTGCCCGCCTGGCTGGCCTTTCCGGCGGTCTATTGCTTCTATGCGCTGGGCCGCGCCGCGTTCGACGGGGTCTATCCCTATTTCTTCCTCGACATCCCCGAACAGGGGCTGGTGCAGGTGCTGATCAACATCGCCGGGCTGATTGCCGCCTTCGCGGTGCTCGGCGGCATCATCCTGCTAGTGGCGCGCATGCTCTCGGTCCGGCAGCTGGCGCAGCACGGCTGAGGCCGGAAACCGCGGAACCGAAAAAGAGACGCAGAGGGCGGCTGGCCTTGCCCGGCCGGGCGTGGCATGAAACGGGCCGACGCCAGTGGAGGGATGCGCAATGTCGCAACAATTCGGCAAGGGATGCCATCTGCATCTGATCGACGGATCGGCCTATATCTTTCGTGCCTATCACGCGCTGCCGCCGCTGACGCGCAAGTCCGACGGGCTGCCGATCGGCGCGGTCTCGGGGTTCTGCAACATGTTGCAGAAGTTCGTCGAGGACAACGCCGGCCCCAATGCGCCGACCCATGTGGCGGTGATCTTCGACAAGGGCAGCCATACCTTCCGCAACGACCTCTACGATCTCTACAAGGCCAATCGCGAGGCGATGCCCGAGGATCTGCGGCCGCAAATCCCGCTGACCCGCCGCGCCACCGAGGCGTTCAACATCGCCTGCAAGGAGCTGGAAGGCTTCGAGGCCGATGACATCATCGCCACCCTCGCCTGCCAGGCGCGCGCGGCCGGGGGGCGGGTGACCATATTGTCATCTGACAAGGATCTGATGCAGCTGGTGGGCGACGGTGTCGACATGCTCGACCCGATGAAGAACAAGCGCATCGACCGCGAGGGGGTGATCGAGAAATTCGGCGTCGGCCCCGAGCGGGTGGTCGATGTTCAGGCGCTGGCCGGCGACAGCGTCGACAACGTGCCCGGCGCGCCGGGCATCGGCATCAAGACCGCCGCGCTCTTGATCAACGAATACGGTTCGCTCGAGGAGCTGCTGGACCGCGCCGGCGAGATCAAGCAGCCCAAGCGCCGCCAGACCCTGATCGAGAAACGTGAACAGATCGAGATTTCCAAGAAGCTGGTGCAGCTTGATTGCGACATGGTCCTGCCCTTCACGCTGGACGATCTGGAAGTGCGCGACCCGCATGCCGAGACGCTGCTGGCCTTTCTGTCCGAGATGGAATTCCGCACCCTGACCAAGCGCATTTCCGACAAGCTGGGCGTCGAGGCGCCGTCGATCCCGGAGCCGGTGCAAGAGGCGCCGGAGGCGCCGGCCGAGCAGGTGCCATTCGCCCCGGAGACCTATGAATGCGTGCGCGACGCCGCGGCGCTTCAGCTCTGGATCGACCGGATCAACGACCGGGGCTATGTGGCGGTGGACACCGAGACCACCGGGCTCAACGAGATGCGCGCCGATCTGGTGGGCCTCTCGCTCTGTGTCACGCCGGGACAGGCCTGCTACATCCCGCTGGCCCATCGCGCCGCCGGCACCGACGATCTCTTCGGCTCGGACGATCTGGCCGAGGGGCAGATGGACCTCGAGGAATGCCTGGCGCTGCTGAAGCCGGTGTTCGAGGATCCGGCGGTGCTCAAGATCGGCCAGAACATGAAGTATGACGCCAAGATTCTGGCCCGCAACGGCATCAACGTGGCGCCGATCGACGACACCATGCTGATGTCTTATGCGATGAACGCCGGGCTGCACAATCATGGCATGGACGCGCTCTCGGAACGCTACCTGTCGCACAGCCCGATCCCGATCAAGGAGCTGCTGGGCACCGGCAAGGCCCAGATCACCTTTGACAGGGTCGCGATCGACAAGGCCGTCGGCTATGCGGCCGAGGATGCCGACATCACGCTGCGGCTCTGGCAGGCCTTCAAGCCGCAACTGCACCGCAAGAGCGTGACCCGGGTTTATGAACGGATGGAACGGCCGCTGGTGCCGGTGCTGGCGGAGATGGAGATGCATGGCATCAAGGTCGACCGCGACACGCTCTCACGCATGTCGAACGCCTTTTCCCAGAAGATGGCGGCGCTGGAGGACGAGATCCACGAGCTGGCGGGGCGCAAGTTCAACGTCGGCTCGCCCAAGCAGCTGGGCGAGATCCTGTTCGACGAGATGGGCATCGAAGGCGGCAAGAAGGGCAAGACCGGCGCCTATGGCACCGGCGCCGATATCCTCGAGGATCTGGCGACGCTGCACGACCTGCCGGCGCGGGTGCTGGACTGGCGGCAGTTGTCGAAGCTGAAATCCACCTATACCGACGCGCTGCAAGAGCATATCCACCCCGACACCGGGCGGGTGCACACCTGTTATTCGATTGCCGGGGCCAACACCGGGCGTCTCGCCTCGACCGACCCGAACCTGCAAAACATCCCGATCCGCACCGAGGAAGGCCGCCGCATCCGCGAGGCTTTCGTGGCCGAGCCGGGCAATGTGCTGGTTTCGCTCGACTACAGCCAGATCGAGCTGCGCATTCTGGCGCATATCGCCGGCATCGACGCGCTGAAAGAGGCCTTCCGCGAGGGTCAGGACATCCACGCCGCCACCGCCTCGGAAATGTTCGGCGTGCCGCTGGACGAGATGACGCCCGAGGTGCGGCGGCAGGCCAAGGCGATCAACTTTGGCGTCATCTACGGCATTTCCGGCTTCGGCCTCGCGCGCAACCTGCGGATCCCGCGCGCCGATGCCCAGGGCTTCATCGACCGCTATTTCGAGCGGTTCCCGGGGATCAAGGAATACATGGATCAGACCGTGGCCTTCGCCAAGGAACACAAGCGCGTCGAAACGCTCTTTGGCCGGCAGATTCACACACCCGAGATCGGCGCCAAGGGGCCGCACGCCGGATTTGCCAAACGCGCGGCGATCAACGCGCCGATCCAGGGCACGGCGGCGGATATCATCCGCCGGGCGATGATCCGCATGCCCGAGGCGATTGCGGGGCTGCCGGCCCGGATGTTGTTGCAGGTGCACGACGAACTCTTGTTCGAGGTGGATGCGGCGGCGGCCGAAGAGCTGATTTCGGTGGCGCGCGCGGTGATGGAAGGCGCGGCAGACCCGGTGGTGAAGCTCGACGTACCCCTGGTGGCGGATGCCGGGCAAGGGGCCAACTGGGCGGAGGCGCATTGATTGGGGCGACTTTGGCGGGCGCGCCCCGGACGTGATCCGGGGCCTCCCGCGCCAAGAGGTCCCGGATCAGGTCCGGGACGGGGTTAGGGAAGCTCGGCAGACGGAATCACTGGGAAGAAAGTGCCGGAAGACCACAGCCCGAACCAGCGCTCGCCCTCGACCTCGTGATGCGCGCCAATCTCGACCAGCCGGTAGAAACTCTTCCGGTCGATCAGCGCCTCCAGCTCGGCCCGCACCAACACATAAGGCGACGGCTCGCCGGTCTCGGCATCGCGCTCCACCCGGATCGGCGCCTCCGGCCCCGCCACCGTAAAATCGCCGACATTGGTCTCGAAAGTCAGCACCTGGTCGCGGCCCTCTCCGGCAACCTCGAAATCCACCGCCACAAACGGCGCATCGTCGACGGTGATTCCGACCTTTTCGACCGGCGTCACCAGCACGTAGCGCGCGCCGTCCTTGCGCAGGATGGTGGAAAACAGCCGCACCAGCTCTTTTCTGCCGATCGGCGTCCCGAGATAGAACCAGGTGCCATCCCGCGCGATCCGCATGTCGAGATCGCCGCAATCCGGCGGATTCCACAGATGCACCGGCGGCAGGCCCTTGCCCTGCGACGCCGCCTTGGCCGAAGCGGCGATCCCCTCGACCGAGGGCTGCACGCGATTTTGTGACGTCATTGCTTTTGCCATTTCCCGTTTCAACGATACACTCACAGCCAAGGACAAAGTGTGCAAGGAGCCTTTTTCATGAATGACGTCCCCGATCTCGTCGCCGAAATCGAGGCGCTGGAAGACAAGCTCGCCCTTGCACGCGCCTCGATCACTAAGCGGTTCATCGGCCAGGAGCGGGTGGTCGACCTGACGCTTTCGGCGCTGCTCTGCGGCGGCCATGCGCTGCTGATCGGCCTGCCCGGCCTGGGCAAGACCCGGCTGGTCGAAACCCTGTCGACCGTCATGGGCCTCGATGGCAACCGCATTCAGTTCACCCCCGACCTGATGCCTGCCGACATCCTCGGCTCCGAGGTTCTGGAAACCTCGTCGGACGGCAGCCGCGCCTTCAAGTTCATCGAGGGCCCGGTGTTCTGCCAGCTCCTGATGGCCGACGAGATCAACCGCGCCAGCCCGCGCACGCAATCGGCGCTGTTGCAGGCGATGCAGGAGAAACAGGTGACGGTGGCGGGCGAAAACCGCACCTTGGCGGCGCCGTTCCACGTGCTGGCCACGCAGAACCCGATCGAGCAGGAAGGCACCTATCCGCTGCCCGAGGCGCAGCTCGACCGCTTTCTGGTGCAGATCGACGTGCTTTACCCCGACCGCGACACCGAGCGCGACATTCTGCTGGCCACCACCGGCGCCACCGAGGAAGCGGCGCATGAGGTCTTTACCGCCGAAGAGCTGATCGCGGCGCAGGCCCTGCTGCGGCGCATGCCGGTGGGCGAAAGCGTGGTCGAGATGATCCTCGACCTGGTACGGGCCTTCCGGCCGGATGAGCCGGAAGCCTCTGACAAGGTGCGCGAAAACGTCGCCTGGGGCCCCGGCCCGCGGGCCGCGCAGGCGTTGATGCTGACGGTGCGCGCCAGGGCGTTGATCGATGGCCGGCTGGCGCCTTCGGTCGAGGATGTGCTCGACATGGCGCGGCCGGTGCTCACCCACCGCATGGCGCTCAATTTCGCAGCGCGGGCACGCGGTATGTCGCTGAGCGACCTGATCGACGAGACCGCAACAGGCTTGATGCGGGCCGAGGCGGCTGCGTGAGCCACAGCCCCGCCCATCTGCGCGCAAGATCCGAGGCCGAGGCGGCCACCCTGCCGCCGCTTTTGGCCAAGGCCGAGCATCTGGCCGGCACGGTGCTCCTGGGTGAACACGGCCGGCGGCGCGCCGGCATGGGCGACGATTTCTGGCAGTACCGGCCGGCGCAACCCGGCGACCGGCGGCGCAGTATCGACTGGCGCCGCTCGGCCCGGTCCGATGGCACCTATGTGCGCGAACGCGAATGGCAGATCGCCCAGAGCGTCATGCTCTGGGTCGATCAGGCGGCCTCGATGCGGTTTGCCTCTGACACGGCCTTGCCGGAAAAGGGCGACCGGGCACGGCTCATTGCCATGGCCACCGCCGTGCTGCTGATCCGCGGCGGCGAACGGGTCGGCCTGACCGGTGGCGTGCTGCCGCCGCGTCGCGGCGAGCCCCAGCTGTTGCGGCTGGCGCAGGCGTTTTCCACCGACCAGCCCGAGGATTACGCCGAACCGGAAGCCCGGCTGATGCTGCCGCATGCCCGGGCGATTTTCATCTCGGATTTCCTTGCCGACAGCGCCCCGGTCGAGGCGGCGCTGACCAAGGCGGCCGACCGCGGGGTGCGCGGCGTGATCCTGCAAGTGCTCGACCCCAGCGAAGAGGACTTTCCCTTCCGGGGCCGCACCATATTCGAAAGCGTCGGCAAGACGGTGCAGCATGAGACGTTGAAGGCGGGCGAACTGCGCGCCCGATATTTGCAGCGGCTGGCGGACCGCAAGGATTGGCTGACGCAGGTGTCGCGGGCGACCGGCTGGCAATATGCGGTGCACCACACCGACCGCTCGGCGCATGAGGCGCTGCTCTGGCTCTATCGGGCGATGGAAGGCGTGCGATGACTTTGTTTGGTATAGGGTTCCTGTCCCCCTGGTTGCTTTTGGGGCTTCTGGCGCTGCCGATCCTCTGGATCATCCTGCGCGCGGTGCCGCCGGCACCGATCCGGCGGATGTTTCCGGCGGTGGTCCTGCTTCTGGGCCTGAAAGACGACGATCAGGTCACCGACCGCACCCCCTGGTGGCTGCTTCTGCTGCGCATCCTGGCGGTGGCGGCGGTGATCCTCGGCCTTGCCGGGCCGATCCTCAACCCGCGCGAGGCCGGCGAACGCGGCTCCGGGCCGCTGCTCATCGCAATGGATGCAAGCTGGGCCAGCGCCGGCGACTGGGCGGCGCAGCAGGAGGCTCTGGAGGCGCTGCTGCTCGAGGCGCAGCGCGACGGGCGGACGGTGGCGATGCTCCGGGTCAGCGACCCCGAGCCGTTGCAGTTCCAGGCCGCCGAGACCTGGCGGTCGCGCCTGCCGGGGCTGGCGCCGGAGCCCTGGCTGCCCGGTCAAGACCTCTATGCCGAGGCGGAAGCGGCCTTGGATGACGGCGCCTTTGACACGCTCTGGCTGTCTGACGGGCTGGCGCATGACGGACGCGCCGATTTCCTCGCGGCGCTGGAATCGCGTGGCGCGGTGCGGGTGGTGCAATCGGCCCGGCCGCTGGTGGTGATGGCGCCGCCGGGCTTTGCCGACGGGGCGATCGAGCTGACGCTGTGGCGGGTCGAGACCGCCGGCAGCTATGCCGCGCATATTGCCGCCCATGGCCGCGATCCCTCGGGCAATGCCGCCGTGCTGGCCCGCGCCGGGGCGGAATTTGCCGATGGCGCCGCCGAGGCGCAGGTCTCGCTGTCGCTGCCCGCCGAGCTGCGTGGAAGGATCACCCACTTCGAGGTCGAGGGCCAGCGTTCGGCCGGCGCGGTGGCGCTGTCCGACGATTCCCTCAGGCGGCGCGAGGTGGCGCTGATCGCCGGCCGGGACGACCGCGAGGGGCTCGAGCTGCTCTCGCCGCTGCATTATCTCGAAAAGGCGCTGGAACCCAATGCCGACCTGTTGCAGGGCGCGCTGGGTGACATCCTGCCGGCCAACCCCGATGTGGTGGTACTGGCAGATGTGGCGACCCTCGCCCCGGCCGAGGAAGAGGCGCTGCTCGCCTGGGTGGAAAAGGGCGGGCTGCTGCTGCGCTTTGCCGGGCCCCGGCTTGCCGCCTCTGACGTGAGCCGCGCCGAGGAAGATGCGCTGATGCCGGTGCGCCTGCGCGCAGGCGGCCGCACCGTCGGCGGCGCCATGTCCTGGGGCGAGCCCAAAGCGCTGGCGCCCTTTGCCGAGGACAGCCCCTTTGCCGGGCTGCCGGTGCCGGAGGACGTGCGGGTCAGCGCTCAGGTCATGGCGCAGCCCGATCCGGTGCTGGCCGACCGGGTGATCGCGCAACTGGCCGACGGCACGCCGCTGGTGACCCGCAAGCGGATCGATCAGGGGCAGGTGGTGCTGGTGCATGTCACTGCCAATGCCGAATGGTCGACGCTGCCGCTGTCGGGGCTCTTCGTGCAGATGCTCGACCGGCTGGCGGTCTCCTCCTCGGCCACGACCCCAGATGCCGAAAGCCTCGAAGGCACCACATGGGAGCCGTTGCAGGTGATGGATGCCTTCGGCGCGCTGGAAGATGCCGGCACCCGGCCCGGTGTCGACGGGCCGGAGCTGGTGGCCGCCCGGCTTGGTCCCGATCTCTTGCCCGGTCTCTATCAGAGCGAAGACCGCCGGCTGGCGCGCAACGTGATCACCGCCGAAACCGAGCTTGCCGCCGCCAGTTGGCCGGCGCGCATCCCGGTCGAAGGGCTGAGCCGGCCGCGGGAAACCCCGCTGGCGGGACTGTTGCTGAGCCTCGCCCTGGCGCTGCTGGCGGTGGATGTGGTGGCCTCGCTGGCGTTGGCCGGACGGCTCACCGGCGGGATGAGAACCGCCGCCGTGGTGCTTCTGGCGTTGGGCGCAAGCCCGCCCCCGGCCGCCGCCCAGAGCACCGACGATTTCGCCCTGGCGGTCACCTCGGAGGTGGTGCTGGGCCATGTGCTGACCGGCGATCCGCAGCTCGACCAGATGGCCTATGAGGGGCTGACGGGGTTGAGCGAAACGCTGTTCTTCCGCACCTCGGTCGAACCGGCAGAGCCGATCGGCGTCGATCTCGAGACCGACGAACTGGCGTTCTTTCCCTTTCTCTACTGGCCGGTGGCGGCGGATCAGCCGATCCCCTCGGATGAGGCCTATGCCAAGCTGAACGAATACCTGCGCTCCGGCGGGATGATCCTGTTCGACACCCGCGATGCCGATATCGCCGGCTTTGGCGCCGCCTCGCCCAACGGCCAGCGGCTGCAACGGCTGGCACAGCCGCTCGACATTCCGCCGCTGGAGCCGGTGCCGGAAGATCACGTGCTGACCCGCACCTTCTATCTTTTGCAGGATTTCCCCGGCCGTCATGTCGGCCGCGACGTCTGGGTCGAGGCCGCGCCGCCGGATGCCGAACGGATCGAGGGCATGCCGTTCCGCAATCTCAATGACGGGGTGACGCCGGTGGTGATCGGCGGCAACGACTGGGCGGCGGCCTGGGCGATGGACGAGAGCGGCAACCCGATCTATCCGGTCGGCCGGGGATATTCCGGCGAACGCCAGCGCGAGCTGGCCTATCGCTTCGGCGTCAACCTGATCATGCATGTGCTGACCGGCAACTACAAATCCGACCAGGTGCATGTGCCTGCTCTGCTCGACAGGTTGGGCCAATGACCGGAACGCTCATCTTCGACCCGATGCTGCCCTGGCCGGTGCTGGCGGGCGTCGGCCTGCTGGTGCTCTTTGCCGCCGGGCTGGCGCTCTGGCGCGGACTTTCCGGCTGGGGCCCCAGGCTTCTCGGCGGCCTGGTGGTGCTCGCCGCGCTGGCGCAGCCGGCCTATCAGGAGGAAGACCGCGCGCCACTGACCGATATCGTCATGCTGGTCGAGGATCAGAGCGCCTCGCAGCAGCTCGACGACCGCGCCGAGGTGACGGCGCAGGCCGCCGAAACGCTTGAGGCGCAGCTTTCGGCCCGCGACAATACCGAGGTGCGGCGGGTGCGCGTCGGCGATGGCGAGGGCGATCTCGGCACCCAGATGATGACCACGCTCAATTCGGCCCTGGCCGAAGAGCCGCGCGGGCGGATCGCCGGGGTGATCGCGCTCTCTGACGGCCGGGTGCATGACATGGCCCGCGCGACGCAGCTTCCGGCGCCGATGCACCTGCTGATGACCGGCCATGACGACGATTGGGACCGGCGGCTGATCGTGTCGAACGCCCCGGCCTTTGCCATCCTCGGCGAGCCGGTCACCCTGACTCTGCGGGTCGAGGACAGCGGCGCCGCGCCCGAGGCGGCCCGGACGCCGCTGCATGTCTCGGTCGATGGCGGCGAACCGATGGAATTCGACGTGCCGCTGGGCGAGGATATCGAGATCCCGGTCACCCTGCCGCATGGCGGGCGCAACGTGCTGCAATTCACCGTGCCGGAGGCCGAGGGCGAGCTGACCGGGCGCAACAATACCGCGCTGATCCAGATCAACGGCGTGCGCGACCGGCTGCGGGTGCTGCTGGTCTCGGGCGAGCCGCATCCCGGCGGCCGGACCTGGCGCAACCTTCTGAAATCCGACAGTTCGGTCGACCTGGTGCATTTCACCATCCTGCGCCCGCCGGAAAAGCAGGATGGCGTGCCGGTGCGCGAGCTGTCGCTGATCGCCTTTCCCACCCGCGAGCTGTTTCTGGAGAAGATCGACGACTTCGACCTGATCATCTTTGACCGCTACAAGCGGCGCGGCATCCTGCCGGCGATCTACCTCGACAACGTGGCGCGTTATGTCGAAGAGGGCGGCGCGGTGCTGATCGCCTCGGGCCCGGATTTCGCCAGCGCCGATTCGCTTTATCGTTCGCCGCTGTCGGAGGTGGTGCCGGCCGCACCCACGGCACGGGTGATCGAACAGGGCTATGCGCCCAGGGTCACCGAACAGGGCGCGCGCCACCCGGTCACCGTGGGGCTGGGCGATCCCGAGACCTGGGGCCGCTGGCTGCGCCAGATCGAAGTCGAGCCGGAACGCGGCGATATCCTGATGTCCGGCGTCGAGGACCGGCCGCTGCTGGTGCTGGACCGGGTCGGCGAGGGCCGCGTGGCGCTTCTGGCCTCGGACCATGCCTGGCTCTGGAGCCGCGGTTTCGAGGGCGGCGGGCCGCAGCTCGAATTGCTGCGGCGGCTGGCGCATTGGATGATGAAGGAGCCCGAACTCGAGGAAGAGACGCTTTATGCCGAGGCCAGCGGCCAGACCATGCGGATCATCCGCCGCACGCTGGACGAAGCGGCCGGGCCGGTGACGGTGACCGGGCCGGACGGCGCCGAGGTGGTGCTCGAGCTGGAGGAGGTCAGCCCGGGCCGCTTCGAAGCGGTCTACGAAGGCCCGGAGATCGGGCTCTACCGGCTGCGCGACGGCGATCTCGAGAGCGTGATCGGCCTGGGGCCGGCGGCACCGAAGGAATTCGAGCAGACGATCGCCACCGGCGCGGTGCTGGCGCCGCAAATCGACAGCCTGCGCGGCGGGGTGATGCCGCTCGACGACGGTCTGCCGCGGATTCGCAACGTGCGCGAAGGCCGGCCGGCGGCGGGGCGTGGCTGGATCGGGCTGACCCCGCGCGGCGCCTTCGAGACCCGCGACGTGACCCAGGTTGCCCTGCTGCCGCCCTGGCTGGTGCTGCTGCTGGCCTCGGGGCTGATCGTCGGCGCCTGGCTGCGCGAGGGGCGCCGCTAGGACCGGGGGGGGCGCTGCCCCCGTCCCTGCGGGACTCCCCCGAGGGTATTTTCGGCAAGAGGAAGATATCAGTAGGTGCCGCGGCCCGCCGGCGAGAGCTTGACCTTGATCGGGCGGGACGACCAGCCATCCTCGGTGCAATGCACCCGGATCATCACCATGCGGATGCCATCGGGGATCATCACGCCGCGCAGCGAGCGGGTGAAGGGCTGTTCGTTGACATGCGGATGGGTCAGCCTGCGGAAGCCCAGCCGGTTGCCGTGGCGGTCGAGCACCTCCCAGCCATCGGCATAGTGATCCCAGCCGGTGTCGGCATGGCGCAGGGTGACCTCGAAGAGCCAGCCCATGTCGGGCTTGCTGACCTGGACCTTGACAATCTCGGGTTCGGCGGCCCGGGCGGTGAGTGGCAGCATGAGAAGCAGGGCGGCAATGGCGGCGCGGATCATCGGATCTCCGGTGTTTGCGCGGTCTGACCTTCGTCGGCAAGCAGCGCCTCGCGCGATTGCGAGGCAAATTCCCGGCGGTAGACCACGGCCAGCGTGAAGAGCACCGCCAGTATGAGAGGAACCGCGCCCAATAGCCATGCCGTCGCGGCCATGGCGAAGTAAATTGATCGTAATCCCTTGTTATAACTTCGTGCGGCGGTGATGTTGAGCGCCGCCGCCTTGCGCGCCCGGGGGTAGGCCGCCGGATCGGCCGGATCATTGGGCACCGCCGCCATGATCACCGCGCAGTAGCCGAACAGCCGGTGCGACCAGACGAATTTCAGGAAGCCGTTGACCGCCAGCAGGATCACCACCAGGAGCTTGAGTTCCCAGACGATGATCGGCGCGGTGTCGAGGGTGAGATCCTGGGCCACGCCGGCCAGGCGTTCGGCATTGCCGATCAGCGCCAGCATGCCGCCAATGGCGATCATGCAGGCCGAGGCAAAAAACGCCGTGCCCTGCCGCAGGATGCCGAGGATCTGGCTGTCGAAGATGCGCGGATCGCGGGTGACCATCTGCTCCATCCAGACGCGGCGGTATTCGGCGGTGAGATGCGAGACCGAGCCGCGCTTGCCGGGGTTTTCGATCACGAAACCGATGCCGATCCAGGCAACGAAGAGCAGCGTCAGCGCGGCGTAGTCCCAGGCGGTGAAGAAAAAGAGGCGGTCGGTCCAGGTCATCGCAGCACCGTAGCCGCGGCCGCGCGCAAGCGAAAGAGGGGCTGCGCGACAAGCGGGTTGCACTTTGGGTTAATTGGTTATATTTTCTTACCAATATTAGGAGAGCACCATGGATATGCCCCCTCCCCGGCCAGAGCGGCTGGCGCTGAAAACCGAGCTTGTGGCGCGGCTGACCGAGGCCTTGGGGCCGACGGGCGTGATTCATCAGCTGGCGGAACTGCGGGCCTATGAATGCGATGCGCTTTCGGCCTATCGCTGCCCGCCGATGGCGGCGGTGCTGCCGCGGGACACCGCCGAAGTGGCCGCCGTGCTGCGCATCTGCCACCGGATGTCGGTGCCGGTGGTGCCGCGCGGCGCCGGCACCTCGCTGGCCGGGGGCGCGCTGCCGACGGCGGATTGCGTCATCCTGGGCGTGGCGCGGATGAATGCGGTGCTGGAGACCGATTTTGCCAACCGGGTGATCCGGGTGCAGACCGGGCGCACCAACCTGAGCGTGACCGGCGCGGTGGAGGAGGACGGGTTCTTTTACGCCCCCGATCCCTCGAGCCAGCTCGCCTGCGCCATTGCCGGCAATATCGCGATGAATTCCGGCGGGGCGCATTGCCTGAAATACGGGGTGACCACCAACAACCTGCTCGGCGTCACCATGGTGCTGATGGATGGCAGCGTGGTCGAGATCGGCGGCGCGCATATGGACGCCGGCGGGCTCGACCTTCTGGGGGTGATCTGCGGCAGCGAGGGGCAATTGGGCGTGGTGACCGAGGCCAGCTTGCGCATCCTGCCCAAGCCCGAGGGCGCGCGCCCGGTGCTGATGGCCTTTGACAGCAATGCCGTGGCCGGGGCCTGTGTCTCGGATATCATCAAGGCCGGGATCCTGCCGGTGGCGATCGAATTCATGGACCGGCCCTGCATCCGCGCCTGCGAGGATTTCGCCCAGGCCGGCTATCCCGATTGCGAGGCGCTGCTGATCGTCGAGGTCGAGGGCTCGGAGGCCGAGATCGACGACCAGCTGACCCGGATCAAGGCGATTGCCCGGCGCCATGACCCGCTGGAGCTGCGCGAGGCGCGCGATGCCGATGAGGCCGGGCGCATCTGGCTCGGGCGCAAGAGCGCCTTTGGCGCCATGGGGCAGATCAACGACTACATGTGTCTCGACGGTACGATCCCGGTGTCGGCGCTGCCGCAGGTGTTGCAGCGGATTGGCGAGATGAGCCGCGACTACGGGCTGGAGGTGGCCAATGTGTTTCACGCCGGCGATGGCAACATGCATCCGCTGATCCTCTATGACGCCAACAAGCCCGGCGATCTCGAGCTTTGCGAGCGCTTCGGGGCGGATATCCTGAAGCTCTGTGTCGAGGTCGGCGGCTGTCTGACCGGCGAGCACGGGGTCGGCATCGAGAAACGCGACCTGATGTGGCACCAGTACGAGGCGGCGGATCTCGAGGCGCAGATGGCGGTGAAGGATGTGTTTGATCCGGCCTGGCTGCTCAACCCGGCCAAGGTGTTTCCGCTCGATGCCTCCGAGGCGCGGCGCGGGCGGCCGGCGGCGGCGTGAATGCGGCCTCGGGCCTGCCCGAAGGCAATCTCAAACAGAAGAAGACGGATCATGCGACCTGACAGCGAGGCCGAACTGGCGGAGATGATTGCGGCGGCCGAAGCGCCGCTGCGGATAGGCGGCGGCGGGACGCGCGATGTGGGGCGCGCGATTGCGGGTGACATGCTGGAGACCGGCGGGCTGTCGGGCATCCGGCTTTACGAACCCGGCGCGCTGACCATGGTGGCCGGGGCCGGAACGCCGCTTGCCGAGATCGAGGCGGCGCTGGCGGCGGAAGGCCAGCGGCTGGCCTTTGAACCGGGCGACTGGCGCGGGCTTCTGGGCACCGAGGGCGAAAGCACCATCGGCGGCGTCGTGGCGGCCAATGTCAGCGGGCCGCGGCGGGTGACGGCGGGGGCCTGTCGGGATTTCATGCTGGGAGTGCGCTTTGTCGATGGCGCCGGGCGCATCGTCAAGAACGGCGGGCGGGTGATGAAGAATGTCACCGGTTACGACCTGGTGAAGCTGATGAGCGGGTCCTGGGGCACCTTGGGCGTGCTGAGCGAGGTCTCTTTCAAGGTGCTGCCCGAGGCCGAGGCCAGGGGGGTGCTGCTGTGCGAAGGGCTGAGCGACGTGCAGGCGGTTTCGGCCCTGTCGCGCGCCCTTGGCGCACCTTGGGAGGTCAGCGGCGCGGCGCATTTGCAGCGCGGTCTCGACGGGGCGCCGGTGACGATGATCCGGGTCGAGGGGCTGGCGGATTCGGTCGCCTATCGCTGCGGAGAATTGCAGAAGCTGCTGGCCGATATCGGCGATTTCACCGTGGAGCGCGATCCCGAGCGGACCGCGGCCGGCTGGCGGTATATTCGCGACGTGGCGCCGTTTCACGGGCGCGCCGGCGAGGTCTGGCGGCTTTCGGTCACGCCGAGCAAGGCGCCGGAGATCGTCGCGCGGCTGGACGGGGCCGAGGCGGTATACGACTGGGGCGGCGGGCTGGTCTGGGTGCTGGTGCCGGACGGGACGCCGGTGCGCGCGGCCCTGACCGGCGGCCATGCGACGCTGTTCCGGGCCTCGGCGGCACGGCGGGCCGAGGCCGGGGTGTTCCAGCCCCAGCCCGCGCCGCTGGCGGCGCTCGAGGCCGGGCTGCGGGCGAAATTCGATCCGAAGGGCATCCTCAATCCGGGGCTGATGGGGTAACAGATGCAGACGACATTCACCGAAGAGCAATTGCAGGATCCCGGCACCGCGCGGGCCAACGAGATCCTGCGCGCCTGCGTGCATTGCGGCTTTTGCACTGCCACCTGCCCCACCTACCAGGTGCTGGGTGACGAGTTGGACAGCCCGCGCGGCCGCATCTACCTGATCAAGGACATGCTGGAGAACGAGCGGGTGCCCGACCCGACGACGGTCAAGCACATCGACCGCTGCCTGTCCTGCCTGGCCTGCATGACGACCTGCCCGTCGGGCGTGCATTACATGCACCTAGTCGATCACGCGCGGGAATATATAGAGAAGAACTACGACCGGCCCTGGGGTGACCGGGCGCTGCGCTGGCTGCTGGCGCGGATCCTGCCTTATCCGGGGCGGTTCCGGCTGGCGTTGCTGGGCGCCAAAATCGGCCGGCCCTTTGCGCGCTTTCTGCCCGATCCGCGGCTGCGCGCCATGCTGGAGATGGCGCCGAAGCGCATTCCGCCGGTCAGCCGCAACGACGATCCGCAGAGCTTTGCGCCCGAGGTGCCGCGCAAGAAGCGGGTGGCGCTGATGACCGGCTGTGCGCAGAAGGCGCTCAACACTGATATCAACGACGCCACCATCCGCCTGCTGACCCGGCTGGGCTGCGAAGTGGTGGTGGCCCGCGGCGCCGGCTGTTGCGGTGCGCTGACCCATCACATGGGCAAGACCGGCGAGAGCCATGCCGCGGCGGCAAAGAACATCCGCGCCTGGACGGCCGAGATCGACGGCGCGGGCCTGGATGCCATTGTCATCAACACCAGCGGCTGCGGCACCACGGTCAAGGATTACGGACATATGTTTCGCAACGATCCGCTGGCGGCAGAGGCGGCGCGGGTGTCGGAGATCGCGATGGATATCAGCGAGCTCTTGATGACGCTCGACCTGCCGGAAGGCGCCGACAAGGGGCTCTGCGTGGCCTATCACGCCGCCTGTTCGCTGCAACACGGGCAAAAGATCAAGACCCATCCCAAGACCCTGCTGAAACGCGCCGGTTTCACCGTCGCCGAACCGGCCGACAGCCATCTGTGCTGCGGCTCGGCCGGCACCTACAACCTGATGCAGCCGGAGATTTCCGGCCAGCTCAAGGCGCGCAAGGTCACGACACTCGAGGCGGTCAGCCCGGATGTGATCGCCGCCGGCAACATCGGCTGCATGATGCAGATCGGCAGCGGCACCGGCGTGCCGGTGGTGCATACGGTCGAGCTTCTGGATTGGGCCACCGGTGGGCCGACGCCGCCCGCGCTCGCGCCGGAATGATACACCGAAAATGCCGCATTTTCGCCCAAAGTGCTTGATAGCCCGGTGAAAAGACCATCGGGAGGCAGACCGTGCGCATCCTTTTCCTGCTTTTCGCCGCGCTGCTTTCGGCGACGGCGGCCTGGGCTGACATCCATCGCCTGCGACAGCTCAACACCGGCGACGAAAGCCGGGGATGGGAGGCCGTGGGCCGGATCGACTTTGACACCTCGGGGTTCTGCACCGGGGTGCTGGTGGCCCCCGACCTGGTGCTGACCGCCGGTCATTGCCTTTATGACAAGACCACCGGCCGCAAATTCACCGCGTCGGAAATCCGCTTCAGCGCCGGGCTGCGCAATGGTCGCGCCTCGGCCTATCGGGCGGTGAAACACGCGGTGCTGCACCCGCGCTATCGGTTCTCGCGCAACACCGATGCCGCCCAGGTCAGGAACGACGTGGCGTTACTGCAACTGGCCCGGCCGATCCGCACCACCGAGGTGGCGCCGTTCGACACCGCCGGCCGGCCCGGGCCGGGCGCGCGGATCAGCGTGGTGAGCTATGCCCATGACCGCGCCGAGGCGCCCTCGCTGCAAGAGGCCTGCGAAGTGGTCGACCGGCGGCGCGGCGTGCTGGTGATGTCCTGCGATGCCGATTTCGGGGCCTCGGGCGCGCCGGTATTTTCGCTGGCCAGCGGCGAGCCGCAGATCGTGTCGCTGATCTCGGCCAAGGCGGAATCGAACGGCACGCCGGTCTCGCTCGGCACCTCGCTGGCGGAGCCGCTGGCGGTGCTGATGGTCGAGCTCAAGGCCCAGTCGCTGTTCCGGCAGGCCTCTGACAGAACGCGGCCGGGCGGGGCCAAGTTCATCCGCCCCTGAGCCGATGCCGACTGCGATCACGCTTGCGTGATCTTTCGTTCGAGGCGGGGTTCCGACCCTCTTGAAACCGCGAAATCCATCCCCAAATCAGCCCTGTCCGGACGCCACAACGGGTCTGGACGCCTGACGCGCCTGTCCCCAAGGGAAGGCGCAACATAATGGTATCGCTCAATGGAGGATGACCCATGCGTAGCTTTGATTTTGCACCGCTTTACCGTGCAACCGTCGGTTTTGACCAAATGGCCGACCTGATGGATCGCGTTCTGGCCAATGATGTCCAGTCGCAGACCTATCCCCCCTACAACATCGAAAAGACCGCCGAAGATGCCTATCGCATCTCGATCGCCGTCGCAGGCTTTGCCGATCAGGACCTGAACGTCGAGGTGAAGGAAAAGGCGCTTGTAGTTTCGGCCCGCAAGGCCGAAGAGGACGAAGAGCGCAGCTATCTGCACCGCGGCATCGCCACCCGTGCCTTTGAACGCCGGTTCCATCTGGCCGATCACGTCAAGGTGGTGGGCGCCAGCCATGAAAACGGCATGCTGCACATCGACCTCGAGCGCGAGATCCCCGAGGCGCTGAAACCGCGCCGGATCGAGATTGCCAATGGCACCAAGGCGATCGAGAAAGACGTGGTTGACGCCAAGGCCGTCAACTAACGCACTTCGGCCCGTGTTTCGAGCCCCTCGGTTTTTCCGGGGGGCTTTTTCATGTCCGGGCGCCGTTTGCCTCTGGCAACCTCGGGCCGTTCTGCCATGATCCCCGCCGGGGGCGCAGACATGAAACTCGATCACATCGCAATCTCCGGTGAAACCCGCGATGCCGCCGCGGCCCATGTGCAGGCGGCCTTGGGCATGGCATTGCGGCCGGGGGGCGCGCACCGATATTTCGGCACCCACAACCACCTGCTGGGGCTGGCCGAGGGGCTCTATCTGGAGGCGATTTCGATCGACCCCGCGGCCCGGGTGCCGGCCTATCCGCGCTGGTTCGGCCTCGATGACTTTGTCGGCGCGCCGCGGCTGACAACCTGGATTTGCCGCACCCAAGACCTGTCGACGCTGGTGCGCGACCTGCCCGAGGCGGGCGAGATCGTGGCCCTGGAGCGCGGCGATCTGAAATGGCGCATGGCGGTGCCGCCGGACGGGCACCTGCCCTTCGATGGCTGCTTTCCGGCCCTGATCCAGTGGGACAGCCCGACCCCGCCGGGCGAGACCCTGCCATCCTCGGGCTGCACGCTCGAATCCCTCACGGTCGCGCATCCCGAGGCCGACCGGTTGCACCAGCGGCTGGCGCCCTATCTGATGGACGCCCGCGTGCAGTTTCAGCCCGGATCGGCGCATCTCGAGGCGCGCCTGACCGGCCCGGCCGGCCCGGTAACCTTGCGATGATCGTCCGTCCGGCGACGCCGCGCGACGCCCGCGGCATTGTCGATCTGGTCAATCCGGTGATCCGCGACACCGCCATCACCTTTACCACCGCCGAGAAATCCACCCGCGATATCGTCACCGCGATCCGCAACGGCGGCGCCTATTTCGTGGCCTGCGACGGCGACCGGATCATCGGCTATGCCTGTTACTTCCCGTTTCGCAGCGGGCCGGGCTATCGCCACACCAAAGAGCATTCCATCGCCCTTCTGCCCGAGGCGCGCGGCACTGGCGTCGGGCGGCGGCTGATGGCACTGCTCGAGGACCACGCCCGCGCCCGAGAGGTGCATTCGCTTTTTGCCGGGGTTAGCGGCGAAAATCCCGATGGCGTCGCCTTTCACAAGGCGATCGGCTTTGCAGAGGTGGCGCGGCTGCCGGAGGTCGGACACAAGTTTGGCCGCTGGATGGACCTGGTTCTGCTGCAAAAAATGTTATGATTGTCACACTGACTTATGCCGCGCTGCGGTATAGGCTTGTCGCATGTCGATCTGGTCTCGCATATCCGCCGCCCTTTCCGCGCTTGCCAGCGGGGAACCGCTGAGCGACGTCTTTGACCGCCTGCGCACCCCGCCGGAACGCAGCGTGGCCTTTACCATCGCCGTCATCGCCCTGGGCGCCAAGATGGCCAAGGCCGACGGGCTGGTCAAAAAGGTCGAGGTCACGGCCTTTCGCGAGGTGTTTTTCATCGCTCCCGAGGACGAGGCGCAGGCCGCCCGTGTCTTCAACCTCGCGCGGCAGGACGTCGCCGGCTATGAGGATTACGCCCGCCGCGTGCGCGCGATGTTCGATGACACCCGCGCGCCGCTGACCGACCTGCTCGAGGGGCTGTTTCACATCGCCGTCTCCGATGGCAGCTATCATCCGGCCGAGGATGAATTCCTGCGCAATGTGGCCGCGATTTTCGGGCTGGATGATCGCCAGTTTCTGGCCCTGCGCACCCGCTTTGTCCCGGATGCCGACAAGGATCCCTATTCGGTGCTCGGCGTCAGCCCCGACATGCCGCTGGCCGAGATCCGCCGGATCTGGCGTAAGGCGGTCCGCGACAGCCACCCCGACCGGATGATCGCACGCGGCGTACCCGAAGAGGCGGTGCGGATGAGCGAAAAGCGCCTGATCGACATCAACAAGGCCTGGGAAGAGATCCAGGCCAGCCAGAGCGAACCCGCCTGATCAGGGCCGGATGGTGATCGGCGTGCCATTGCGCACCATGGCATAGATGTCGCGCATTTCGGCATTGCTCACCGCGATACAGCCCGCCGTCCAGTCGCGCCCGCCCTTGCGGTTCTTCCACGGTCGGCCGTGGATGAAGATGTCGCCACCGGGGCTGACCCCGGCGTCCCGCGCGCGGCGGATGTCCTCTTCATTCGGGTAATCGATGCCGATCGAGAGATAGAAGCTGCTGTTGGGATTGCGCCGGTCGATGCGGTATTCGCCCTCGGGGGTGCGGCCGTCGCCCTCCTGCGCCTTGTGGCCGGCGGGCGCAAATCCCAAGCCCACGTCATATTGTTCGAGCACCTGTGTGTCATGCAGCAGATACATCTTGCGCGCGCCCTTGTCGACGACCACGCGGGTGACCTCGGGGCCGGTATATGTATAGAACTTGCTGCACGCCGTGGCCGTGAGGGCCAAGGATACCAACAGGATTGCTCGAAGAACCCGCATCTGCACTGCCCCGGTTTTGATTTTTTCCCCTTATACCATGGGGCAAATCAGCCGCGAAGAGGCTTTATCTGCGCTGAGCGTCTTCCAGCCGTTTCTCGATCGCCTCAAGCCGCACCAGAACCTCGTCGCGATAGGTGTTGGTGGCGGCGGTATCCTCTTCGCTGTGAGCGTCCTGCATCGAGTTGACGATCAGGCCGACCAGAAGGTTCACCACCGCGAAGGTGGTGACCATGATGAAGGGCACGAAAAACGCCCAGGCGTAGGGATAGACCTCCATCACCGGGCGCACGATGCCCATCGACCAGCTTTCCAGCGTCATGATCTGGAACAGCGAATAGGCCGAGGCGCCAAGATCGCCGAACCAGTCGGGGAAGCTGTCGCCAAAGAGCTTGGTCGCCATCACCGCCGCGATATAGAAGATCAGCGCCATCAGAAGGAAGACACTGGCCATCCCGGGCAGCGCGGTCAGAAACCCCTCGACCACCCGGCGCAGGCGCGGCGCCACGGTCAGCAGGCGCAGCACCCGCAGGATGCGCAGGGCGCGCAGCACCGAAAGGCCCTGCGCCGCAGGCACCAGCGAAATGCCGACGATCACGAAATCGAAAATGTTCCACGGCCGGCGAAAGAAGCCGAGGCCCTGGGCGTACATCTTGAGCGCCAGTTCCACCACGAAGACCGCAAGGCAGGCCATGTCGAGCGCCACGATCAGCGGGCCGGCCTGCGCCATCAGCGGATCCGAGGTCTCGAGCCCGAGGATCACCGCGTTGAACAGAATCACCCCGATGATCGTGTTGCGCACCCATGCCTGTTCCAGCCATGCCGCCAGTCTGTCCCGCATCTGCCTGCCCCTTTTGTCCGGCGTCAGATATGTGCGCGCGAAAACCGCGCTGCAAGCTCGATATGGCTGGACCAGCGGAATTGGTCCACCACCTGCACCCAGTCGAGCAGATAGCCGCCGGCCCGCAGCACCGCCGCATCGCGCGCGAAAGTGACCGGGTTGCAGGAGACAAAGCCCAGCACCGGCACCTTGCTTTCCGCGATCTGGCGCACCTGCGCCTCGGCCCCGGCGCGCGGCGGGTCGAGCACCAGCGCGTCGTACCGCTCCAGCTCCTGCGGCAGCAGCGGGTTGCGAAACAGGTCGCGGGCTTCGGTGGTGACCTTCTTCAGCCCCTCGGCCTTGCGCCAGCCCTCGTCGAGCGCCCGCAGCATCGCGGCCTCGCCCTCGACCGCATGCACCTCGGCGCCGCGCGCCAGCGGCAGGGCGAACGTGCCGCAGCCGGCAAAGAGATCGGCGACATGGCCGGCCCCACCCACCGCTTCGATCATCGCCGCCGTCAACACCGCCTGGCCATGGGCGGTGGCCTGAAGAAAGGCGCCGGGCGGCGGGACGACACGGATGCCGTCAAAGCGCTGGCCCGGAGGGGTGCGCATGGCGATCGGCTCGTCCTCCCAGACCAGCCGGGCGATCCGCTGCTGGCCGGCCAGCTCCGCCAGCGCCACCCCGAGCGCGCGATCCAGCGGTTTGCCGCCCCGGGCCAGCACGTCCAGCCCGTCCTCTGACAGGGTGATCTGTACCGACACTTCGCCCTTGCGACTGCCACCCAAGGCCGCCAGCGCTTCGGCCAGCGGGCGTGCGGCCAGCAGATCGGGATGCAGCAGGTGGCAATCGGGGATCTCGACGATCACACCCGAGGCACGGCCGTGAAATCCCGCCATCGCGCCTTTCTTGGTGCGCCGGGCGGAAAAGGTCGCCCGCCGGCGGCTCTGCGCCGGCGAGGTGGCGATGGGGCGAAAAGCGGCCTCGATGCCCTGGGCCGACAGCGCGCGGATGACGATGTCCTGTTTCCAGCCGGCGACGAAGTCATCCGAGGCATGCATCAGCTGACAGCCGCCGCAGGCCTTGAAATGGCGGCAGGGCGGCGCCACGCGATGCTCCGAGGGCGCGAGGATCCTGACGTCGCGCAGCCGGTCCCCCTCAACGGTGCCGCTGACGGTCTCGCCGGGCAGGGTCAGGGGCGCAAACAGCGGGCCTTCGGCGATGCCGTCGCCCTGATGGCCGAGGCGGAGTATGTCATGCTGGGTCATGCCCGGGCTTTTGCCTGCAATCGCCGGCGCTGTCGAGAGAGGCGAGAAAGGCCCGCACCGCCCGCGGCGAGCGCAACACATGCCCCGGCAGGCCCGGACGCACACCGATCAGCCGGGCCAGGATGGATTTGCCGCCGCCCGGCTGGCCGACGATCGTGATCCGCTTCATTCCGCGGCTTCGACCAGGTTGAGGAACCCGCCCGACTGCCGCTCCCAATAGCGCGCGTAGAGCCCGCCCTTGTCGAGCAGCGCCTCGTGGCTCCCCTCTTCGACGATCCGGCCCTTGTCGAGCACGACGATGCGGTCCATCCGCGCGATCGTCGAGAGACGGTGGGCGATGGCCAGCACGGTCTTGCCCTCCATTACCCGTTCCAGCGCCGATTGGATCGCCGCTTCGACCTCGCTGTCCAGCGCGCTTGTCGCCTCGTCCAGCACCAGGATCGGCGCGTCCTTGAGGATGGCCCGGGCCAGCGCGATCCGCTGCCGCTGGCCGCCCGACAGCTTGACCCCGCGTTCGCCCAGATGCGCGTCATAGCCGGTGCGATGCTCGTGGTCCTCGAGATCGAGGATGAAATCATGCGCCTCGGCGCGTTCCGCCGCCGCGATGATGTCTTCCTCGGTGGCGTCGGGCCGACCATAGGCGATGTTGTCGCGCGCCGACCGGTTGAACATGGCGGTTTCCTGGGTGACCATGCCAATCTGGCGCCGCAGGCTCTCCTGAGTGACGCCGGCAATGTCCTGCCCGTCGATGCAGACCTCGCCCTTTTCGGCGTCGTAGAGCCGCAGGAGCAGCGCCACCAGCGTCGATTTGCCGGCCCCCGAGGCGCCGACGATGCCAAGCTTTTCCCCCGGCGCGATTTCAAGGCGGATGTGCTCGACCCCGCCGATATCGCGGCCATAGGCAAAATCCACGTCGCGAAAGGCGATCCTACCGTCGGTCACCTTTAGCTGCGTGGCATTGGCAACATCGGTCAGCCCATGCGGCGGGGTCAGCGTGCGCATGCCGTCCTCGACCTCGCCGACATTGGCATAGAGGCCCATCAGCGTGAACGAGACCCAGCCGGTCATCTGCGCCAGCCGCAGGCTGACCGCGCCGGTAGCGGCAATATCGCCCGCGCTGACCAGCCCGCGCGACCAGTACCAGAGCGCGCCGCCCACCAGCAGCACCGGCAGAACGCCGGCCAGCGCCATCAGCCAGAACCGGAACTGCACCGAGACCTGGCCGAAATCGAGCTGTCGGTCGCGAAACCGCGCCATCGCGCCCAGCGCCGCCTGATCCTCGTGATCGGCGTGGGCGAACAGCTTGACCGTCTTGATGTTGGTCACCGTATCGACGACCTGGCCGGTCACCATTGCCCGCGCCGAGGCCCGCGCCTTGGAGCGCAGGCGGATCCGCGGCATGAAATAGCGGATCATCAGCAGGTAGCCGGCGATCCACAGCAGGAGCCCAAGGGCGATCCGCGCATCGACGGTGCCCAGCAGCAGGATCGAGCCCACCACCGAAGCCAGGGCAAAGAGCACCGTATGCACCACCTCGACGACCACATCGGTGATGGCGCGGGCGGTCTGCATCTCCTTTTGCGCGATCCGGCCGGCAAAATCATTGTCGAAAAAGGTGACATCCTGCCCCAGCGTGAAGCGATGCAGCCGCGACAGCACGAGGCTGAGCAGATTGGGCTGCAACACGATCGATTGCAGCCAGGCCGAGGCCATCAGAACCAGCGGTCGCAGCAGCAGGAAAAACAGCGTGACACCGATCAGCAACCAGAGGTTTTCAGCAAAGACGCTCTCGGCCGTGCCGTTCAGCGCCGCGTCCACCACCAGCCCCAGGGTCATCGCCGCCAGCACCTCGAGCACCCCGGCAAAGGCCGAGGTCGCGCCGGCGATGCCGATCACGCCGAAGCTGCCCCTGAGCGCCCAGCGCAAAAAGGCGCCAAGGCTGCGCGGCGGCGGCGTATCCGCCTCGGCAAAGGGATCGATCCAGGATGGTGCCGTCATTCCGCTGCCTCCGTTTCTTCCGTCTTGCTCTGGTCTTCGACCGCCAGGAACCCGCCGGACTGGCGCGCCCAGAACCCGGCATATAGCCCGCCGCGGGCCAAAAGGTCGTCATGGCTGCCCTGTTCGACGATGCGGCCGTCATCCATCACCAGGATCCGGTCGAGCTGGGCAATCGTCGAAAGCCGGTGCGCGATGGCAATCACCGTCTTGCCGGCCATCATGCCGTAAAGCGTCGACTGGATCGCCGCCTCGACCTCGCTGTCGAGCGCGCTTGTCGCCTCGTCCAGGAGCAGGATCGGCGCGTCTTTCAGGATCACCCGCGCCAGGGTGATCCGCTGCCGTTGCCCGCCGGACAGCTTGACGCCGCGTTCGCCGACCTGCGCGTCATAGCCGCGCCGGCCTTTCTGGTCTTCGAGATCGAGGATGAACGCATGGGCCTCGGCCTGTTTGGCGGCGGCGATCATCTCGGCTTCGGTGGCGTCGGGGCGGCCATACAGCAGGTTGTCGCGGATCGAGCGGTGCAGCAGCGAACTGTCCTGTTGCACCATGCCGATCTGTCGCCGCAGGCTGTCCTGGGTGACCTGCGAGATGTCCTGCCCGTCGATCAGGATGCGGCCGCTTTCGGCGTCATAGAACCGCAGCAGCAGCTTCACCAACGTCGATTTTCCGGCGCCCGACCGCCCGACCAGCCCGATCTTTTCGCCCGGCGCGATGCTCAGGCTGATCCGGTCCAGCCCGCCGCGCCCGCGTCCGTAATGATGCGACAGCCGGTCCAGCTCGATCCGCCCGTCGCCGAGCTGCAAGGGCGTGGCCTCCGGCCCGTCGCGCAGGGCGATCGGCTGGGCGATGGTTTCCATGCCTTCCCTCACCACGCCCAGCTCGCGAAAGAACGAGGTCAGCGCCCACATGATCCAGCCGGTCATGGCATTGAGCCGCAGGGTCAGCGCCGTCGCGGCGGCCACCGCACCGACACTGGCAAGCCCCTGCATCCAGAGCCAGAGCGCCCAGCCGACCACCCCGACGATCAGAAAGCCGTTCAGCAGGGTCAGCACCACATCCATGATGGTAAAGATCCGCATTTCGGCCTGAAAGGTCCTGCGCGCGCGCTCGATCGCCTCTTTGGCAAAGTCCATCTCGCGGCCATGGTGGGCAAACATCTTGACCGAATGGATGTTGCTGTAGGCATCCACCACCCGGCCTGTCACCTCGCTGCGGGCGTCGCTTGCCGCCTGCGAGGCGGGGCCGACGCGCCTGATCGTCCAGCGGATCAGCAGGCCGTACAACCCGAGCCAGGCCAGCAGCGGCAAGGACAGCCGCCAGTCGGCCTGCCCCAGCAGCACCACGGCGCCAACCACATAGGCCAGCGAAAAGGTGATCGCGTCGAACACCTGAAACACCGCCTCGCCGGCGGCGGGCGGGGTCTGCATGATGCGGTTGGCAATGCGGCCGGCAAAATCGTTCTCGAACCAGCCGACCGACTGGCGCAGCACATGGGCATGGGCACGAAACCGGATCAGTGTGCCGAAATTCGGCAGGATGGTATTATTGAGCAGCGCCACATCCACCGCCTGCAACACCGGCCGCAGCACCAGCAGGAAGACCGCCAGCGCAATCAGCCAGCCGCCGTAGTCCTGCCACACCTGCTCTGGTGACCCCGCGAGGATGTCGACCACCCAGCCCATCGCCCAGATCAGCCCGATCTCGATCACCGCCACCACCACCGACATCACGGCGGCGACGGCAAAGACCCGTTTGAATGGCTGCGCATAGGCCAGGAGAAACGGCCAGAGCCGCTGGGGCGGATGATCCGAGGCGGGATAGGCACAATAGGGATCGACAAGATTTTCGAAAAATTTGAACATGGAGCGCTCCTGCGAGCAAATGGGCAACTGATGGACATGGCGTGGAACATCCACGCAAACAGAGAACGTGGCTTAGCCGTGGCGGAAGCTGATCTCTGTTTCCATGCTGCACTCTCCTGTTCAGATGCGCCTTTCATACCCCGACTGTGACGGTTTGTCACCCCCCGTGGGACGGGTCAGTCCTTCCGCAGCAGTTCGTCGCGCGTCAGTTCGAAGCCGGAGGTGATCCAGAGCGTTTCAAGCAGCCGCAGTCTTTCGCCCAGCGCCGGGCCTTCGTACTCCGGCATCAGATCGGCGGCCCGGATCGGAAACACCGCGTTGGCGCCCTCTTCCATCTCGGCAAAGGCCTTGCGGTCGATATGTTCCTGCAAGAGCGCGGCACGCAGGGCGAGCAGCTTCTCCGATTGCTCCGCGCCATGGCGATAGCCGATCTCGGCCGGCGGCGTGGCGGCGCCGACCTCGTGGCGAAAGAAGGCAAGCGCCTTGGCCTGGGCCTTCGACAGCCGCAGCCGCTCGGCCACATCCTCTCCGCCCAGCGCCGCCAGCCGCAACACCGGGTCGGGGGCAAGGCCGGCCTCGTCCTCGACGTAGACCAGCGGCCCCAGCGCGGAAATGACGGCGCCCGGCAGGATGCGCAGCAGCACGCCGGCCTTGTCCATCGCCGCCACCGCGCGGGTCGGATCGGGGGCCGAGAGCAGCTTGATCATCTCGGCGCCGACACGTTCGCGCGACAGTGTTTCCAGCCCGTCGAGGTTGTCGGCAATCGCCGCCAGCGCCTCGCGGTCGAACCCGCCCTTTGCGCGACCATACCAGGCGTTGAAGCGAAAAAACCGCAGGATGCGCAGGTAATCCTCCCGGATGCGCGCCGCAGGATCGTCAATGAACCGCACGTGATGCGCCTTGAGATCGTCGAGCCCGCCCACCGGATCGCGCACCGCGCCCGAGGCATCGGCATAAAGCGCGTTCATGGTGAAATCGCGGCGCCGGGCATCCTCTTCGATGCTGTCGGCAAAGGCCACCACCGCACGGCGGCCATCGGTTTCGACATCCCGGCGATAGGTTGTGATCTCATGCGGAACCTTGTGCGAGATCACGGTGACCGTGCCATGATCGATGCCGGTGGGCACCGCCTGCAAACCGGCTGCGCGGGCCAGCTCCATCACCCGTTCGGGGCGCGCGTCGGTACTGATGTCGATGTCCGCCACCGGTTCGCCCATCAGTGCGTTACGCACGCAACCGCCGACGAAATAGGCCGAATGACCGGCCTCGGTCAGCATCGCGCAGACCGCTTGGGTCGCCGGGGTGATCAGCCAGTCGCCTGTTATCCTCATGCCACCATCCTGTCTGCCAGCCCGCGCAGGATACGGGCCGTTGCTCCCCAGATGTAATAGGGGCCGTAGGGCACAGTGTAATAGGACCGCCGCAGCCCGCGCCAGCGCCTTGATTGCACGGAAAACCGCGCCGGATCGGCGAAATGGGTGAGCGGCACGGTGAACACCTCGGCCACTTCACCCGGCTCCGGCCTTGGGGTGAAATCGCCCCGGACCCGCGCCACCACCGGCGTCACCAGAAAGCTGGTCACCGTCTCATGCGTCGGCAAGAGGCCCAACACCTCGACCTGCGCCGGATCGAGCCCCACCTCCTCCTGCGCCTCGCGCAGGGCGGCAGCGGTGACATCGGCGTCGCCCTCATCCTGCTTGCCACCGGGAAAGGCGATCTGGCCGGGGTGATGCTTGAGCGCCGAGGAGCGTTTGGTCAGGATCACCTGCGGCACGCCGTCCTGCATGACAAAACCCGCAAGCACGCCGGCGGGGCGCAGCTTGCGGGATTGCGGAAGCTTGAAATCCGGGTTCAGATCGAAATCCGACGAGGCCGCGCCATCCCGGGACAGCGCGGCGACGAGCGGATCGAGCGGATCAATCGTCATTCGCCTCGAAACCCACGGTGGCGGGGTCGAGATCGTAATGCGCACCGCAGAACTGGCAGTCGGCGGTCACCCGGCCGTCTTCCGTGGTCATCTTTTCGATGTCCTTGGCGGAATAGATCGACAGGCTCTGCCGCACCCGATCCTCGGAACAGGTGCAGCCGAAATGCACCGGCTGGGTCGGATAGACCCGCGGCTGTTCCTCGTGAAACAGCCGCACCAGAAGATCGGTCGGCGGCACCTGCGGCCCGATCAGCTCCATCAGCTCGACCGAATCGAGCAGGATATTGGCGCGGTTCCAGTTCTCTGCCGTTTCTTCGTCATCCAGAAGATCATCGACGGTGAGCAACCCGCCCTCGCCGGAGCCGCCTTCGCCGCTGGCAAAGGGCGAGGCCTTGGGCATATGTTGCAACATGATGCCACCGGCGCGCCAACGCTCGGCCTCGCCAGGCTCGGTCGAGCGGCCAAAGCTCAGGTTGAACCGCGTCGGAAGCTGTTCCGACTGGGCGAAATAGCTTTCGGCACAGGCGCGCAGGGTGCCCCCGGCCAGCGGCGTGATGCCCTTGTAAGGCTGCATCCCCTGCCCCTGATCGATCATGATGGCGAAATAGCCCTCGCCGAGCTGGTCAAAGGGGTTGTTGCCCGACAGCCGCGCCGCATCATAGCTGGCATAGGCGCGGATGCGCGCCGGTTCGCCCTCTTTGCTTGGGCCGTAATAATCGGTGGCGATCATCCGCACCGGGCCGTTCGACTGCACCTGCAACGACAGTTTCCAGCGCAGCTTGACGGTCTGGCCGATCAGCGCGGTCAGCAGCGCCATTTCGGCCACCAGCGCCTCGACCACCGGGGGGTAATCGTGTTGTTTCAGGATGCCTTCCAGCACCCCGTCCAGCCGCGCGACGCGGCCGCGGATGTCCGAGCGGTCAAGCTGAAACGGCAGGACGGTATCGTCCCAGGCGATGGCATTCACAGAGATCATGGGAGTTCCTTGTTGCCCAGATTTGGCATATCGCCTCTATATAGCCGTGAAAGCGCAGCATTAAAGGGGTATGCCATGATCCGCCGCGTCGGCACCGCACCAGCCCGGGACAAGCGCCACCGGCTGCGCCCCGGGGTCTATGCGCTGCTGCCGATCGGGAACCGGCTGCTTCTGACCTGGCAGAGCGGATCGGACGAGCCGCTGCAACTGCCCGGCGGCGGCATCGATCCCGGCGAGGCGCCGGTCGCGGCGCTGCATCGCGAAGTGCGCGAGGAAACCGGCTGGAAGATCGCCGCGCCGCGCCGGATCGGGGCCTGGCGGCGATTTGTCTTCATGTCGGAATACGACCTCTGGGCCGAAAAGCTCTGCACCATCTACCTTGCCCGCCCGGTGCATCGCCTGGGCCCACCCGAGGAAGCCGGTCACAGGGTGCGGGTCGTGCCGATGGCCGACGCCGGGCACTGGCTGTCGAACCCGGTGGACCGCGCCGCGCTCCGCCGTGTCAGAGCGACGCCGGGCCTGTTGGGCTAGAACTCCAGCAGGGCGGCAGAGATATCGTCCGGGAAATCCTCGCTGCCGGTGCTTTCCGCCAGGGTCCAGACCATCGCCTCGAGAAACTCGCGCCCCGGCAGGTGGTGCAGATCGCCGGCCAGCCGGATCAGCCCCTCCTCCTCGAAGAACCCGCCGCCGGCGTCGGGGCATTCGGTGATGCCGTCGGAATACAGCAGCAGCCGGTCGCCCTTGTTCAGATCGATCTCGAACCGGTCAAACGCCGCGTCTTCGATCAGCCCGACCGGCAGGCCGCCAGCACCGATCAGCTCGATCCTGTTGTCGGCCCGTTGCACCAGCGGATGCGGATGCCCGGCCTGGGCCAACCGCACCCGTCCCGAGGCAAGATCGACATCGGCCAGCAACATGGTGAAGTAATGCTCGGTCTCCATCTCCTCGAGCACCAGTCGGTTGAGCCGCCCGATCACCTGGTCGGGCGGATGCATCGCATAGGCGCCCTCCTCGGTCTCATACAGAGCGACGTTCTGATCCGGGGTCGTGGCCGAGAGATAGCCGGCCAGCCGGGCCGTCATCAGCGCCGAGGAAATGCCATGGCCCGAAACGTCGATCGCATAGATGCCCAGCCGCGTCTTGCCGACCGGGAAGAACCCCACCAGATCGCCGCCGACATGGCCCGAAGGCCGCAGCAGCAGCGACAGATCGGCATTGCCGAACCGGCGATACCGGTCGCGCACCAGCGATTGCTGAAGCTTCTTGGCCTCGATCAGATCATTGTCGAGCGCATCGTAAAGCCCCTGCAATTCGGTCAGCGTGCGCGAGATCACCCGGTTCTGCTCGCTCAGCTGGCGCTGCATCTCGAGAATGCGCTCGCCGGCGGTGATCCGGGCGCGCAGCTCGTCGACATAGACCGGTTTGGTCAGGAAATCATCGGCGCCATTGTCGAGCCCGCGCGCCACCGCGCCTTTCTCGCTCTTAGACGTGAGCAGGATGAAATAGCCATAGCCGTCCCGCTCCATCGCGCGGAACCGCTTGCAGAATTCCAGCCCGTCCATGCCCGGCATCATCCAGTCGCTGAGCACCAGATCGGGCGGATTGGCCTCGCACAGCGCCAGCGCCTCCTGCCCTCCGGCGGCCACATCGACGATATAGCCCTGCCGAAGCAACGAAGCCGAGAGGATCTTGCGCTGCATCTTGCTGTCATCGACAACCAGAATGCGCGGGCGCCGGGCGCTGACCCCGGCCGAAAGGGTATGTCTGGCTGCCAAATCCAATGGTCGCTGATTCCGTCCTGCGTGTTCCTTTCCCCCGGTATGACCTGTCGGCCTTAACCCGGAATGAAGGCCGGAAATTTCCGAAAATCCGCGCGGATTCGGCAACCAAATCTTAGCCTCGTGCGCGTAGAACCCTGACCAGTAACCAGGAGAAGTGTATAATGATTGACTGGTCCCGGGTCTCCGAGCTCCGCGAGGAAGTGGGAGAAGAGGATTTTGCCGAAGTGGTCGAGCTGTTCCTCGACGAGGTCGACGGCGTGATCGGCACGCTTGCCCCCGAAACGGCCGATCTCGAGGCGCAGCTGCATTTCCTCAAGGGCAGCGCGCTGAACCTCGGGTTCGCGGCCTTTGCGGCGCTGTGCCAGGCGGGCGAAACCGCGGCGAATGCCGGCCAGGGCGGGCGGGTGGACGTCGCCGCTATCCGCGACGCCTATGCCCGTGCGCGCAGCGAATTCACCAGCGGGCTGACCACCCGCCGCGCCGGTTAGTCGGCGCCGATCAGAAAGACCTGGACATCGGCCACGTTGGTGCCCGTCGCCCCGGTCATCAGCAGGGCATCGGCCCGGCGCAGCGCTTCGAAGCTGTCGTTGTTGGCCAGCAGCGCCTGCGCCTCGGCGCCCATCGCCGCAGCGGTGCCGGGGCCGACAATACCGCCAGCGGCATCGGTCGGGCCGTCGCGCCCGTCGGTGCCGCCGGAGAGAAACAGCCAATTGGCCGGCAGATCGAAATTCCCCGCCGAGAGCGCGACCCGCAGCGCCAGCTCCTGGTTGCGGCCGCCACGTCCGTCGCCGCGCAGGGTGACCGTGGTCTCGCCGCCAAAGATCAGCGCCTGCGGCGTGCCTTTCGGAGCAGCCGCCGCGGCGCGCAGCACCTGCTGGGCGGCATCGTCCACATCGCCTTCGAGCGCGTCCGACACGATCCGCGCCGTCCCCCCCTCGGCCGCCGCAAGCATCGCCTCGAGGCTCTTGCGGTTCGAACCGATCAGATGGTTTTGCGCCGCCGGCGTCTCCGGCGTCGGGGCCTCGGCCGAAAGATGTGCCCGCACCGAGGCCGGGCAGGCCTCCCAGACGCCGGCCTCTTGCAGCACCGCCCTGGCTTCGGCACGGGTGCCGATCGGGCCGACGGTGGGGCCCGAGGCAATGGCGCGCAGATCGTCGCCGATCACATCCGACAGGATATAGGCGGTCACCGGCGCCGGCGCGGCCTGGCGCAACAATCCGCCCCCCTTGAGCCGGGACAATTGCTGCCGCACCAGGTTCATCCGCACGATATCGAGCCCGGCGCCCAGCAACAGGCGGTTGACCTCGGCCTTGTCTTCCAGCGTCACGCCCTCGACCGGGGCGGGCACCAGCGCCGACCCGCCACCAGAGACCAGCACAGCCACGGCATCCTGTGGCCCCAGCGACGACAACCGCGAGATAAGCTCTTGTCCGGCCCCCAGTCCGGCGGCATCTGGCACCGGATGCGCGGCGCGGATCACCTCGGCCCCGGGCACATCCATGTCGTTTTCGTAATGCGTGATCGCCAGCGCGGGAACCGCGCCGTCCAGATGCGCCAGCGCCTCGCGCAGCATCGCCGGGGCGGCCTTGCCGATGGCGATGACATGCAGCTGCCCGTCCGGTTGCGGCAGCGGATGCGCGGCCAGAGCGCGGCGCAGGGCAATCGCCGGATCGGCGGCCTCGACCGCCTTGTCGAACAGGTGCAGGGCGCATTGGCGCAAATCGGACGTCATGAAGCAATCTCGCATTGGCTGATAACAGTGCCGGCCCGCCAGTGCTGCGCAATCTCGAAAACGCAGCCTGCCGGCCAGCCCGTTGATAGGGGTTTTGTCAGGCGCAAGGCCAGTCCATCCGGCCGAATTTCGGCGATTTCCGCATGATCGAAACCGAAAAACCGCCCGACGCGCGGAAACAGCGCCTTGTAGAGCGCCTCCTTGGCGGAAAACACCGCGGTGGCGCCGGCGGCATCGGGGGTCGCTCCCAGATGCACCCTGTCGCCCGGCGTCAGCACCGAATGACAGATCGCGCGCACGGCGCGTGGATCGGCCAGCGCCTCGAGATCAAGACCAAAGGTCGTCGCCCCCTGCCCCAGCCAGACGCCGACCATGCCGTGACTGTGCGAAATTGAGCCCTGCATGCCCCGGGGCCAGACCGGCGCACCATGGGAATCGCGGCCCACCGCGCCGGTCGCCCCCAACCGCGCCAGCGCCTGCCCCGCCAGCGCCCGCCCGGCGAGGAACTCGGCCCGCCGCTTCGGCACGGCACGCGACAGGAAATCGGGCGGGGCCAGCCCGGCACCGGCATAATCGCTGTCGCGATAACGGGCGATGTCGTATTGCGCGAACAGCAGGCAGCGCCCGGCGCCCTGCGGCCACAGCTCGGGCTCGGAGAGGAAATCCGGCAGCTTATCCGGAAAAGGTGCCAAAATGCCCGCCCTGAAAGATCAGCGGATCGCCCTCGCGATAGCTCAGCTGGTCGACGCGGCCGACGATCACCGAATGATCGCCCACCGCCACCGTCTGTTCGAGCCGGCATTCGAACACCGCCAGCGCATCGCGCAACACCGGTGCGCCCAGCGCCCCGGCAAAGGAATTGGCCTCGGTGAAATGCCCGCCATCCTTGGCAAACACCATCGCCAGTTCGTATTGCCCGGAATGCAGTACGTTGATCGCATAGGTCCTGGCGCCGCTGAACACGTCATAGCGCTGCGAATTGTCGGCCAGGCACCAGAGCACCAGCGGCGGATCGAGCGACACCGAGGTGAAGGAATTCACCGTCATCCCGGTGGGGCCGTCGTCGGTCATCGTGGTGATGACGGTGACCCCTGTCGCGAACTGGCCCAGCGCGCTGCGGTAGAGCCGCCGGTGCGCCTCATCGGGCCGGAACGGGATGGGTGTCAGCATGGGCATGGTCCAGACAGGGCTTTCATAGGCTCTTCGCATTCACGGGCTCCGCGGTAAAGCATGCTCCGCCATATACCGTGAATACCGGGCGAAAATGGGGCGAATACGCCGCGAGGCAAGCCTAGTCGACGCCGCGCCCCTCGACGCAATGGCCATAGACCGTAGTCAAGAGCGAGATCCCGATCATCGTGGCAAACCAGCCGACGACGATGGAATAGACCAGGCTGAGCGGCGAATTCGGGTCGCCGGACAGCATCGTCGGGATCTGCAACGCCAGCGAGCCGAGGATCATCAGCCCGGCCAGCCCGACGATGGTGCCGGCCTCGCCACGCGTCGCCTCCCAGGCTTCGCGAAAGCCCAGGCTGTTGCCCAGCGCGATGGCCGGCAGGATCGGCGAAAGGCGGAAGAACACGAAAGAGGCCACCCCCACGGTGACCGCCAGCATCAGCACCGGCGGCAGGATCACCGCGCTGATCGCGCCCACCGGCACCGCCGCCAGCGCCACCACCAACCCCAGGAGCACCGAGCGCCAGAGATAGCCGGGGATCGCCGCGCCGGGCCAGTTCGGAAGCCAGCCCGCCGGCTCTTCGCCCAGAAGCACATAGCGATGCCAGGCCACCGCGATCCAGAGCGACGCCAGAAGCGCGGCAATGCCCAGCAGCAACATGACAAACCCTTCGCCGGCGGAAATGTCGGGATAGGGGATTCCGTCGGGGCCCTGCACCATTTCGCCGCTATTGGCCGAAAAGGTGTAGATCTGCGAGATCGCCTGCACCGAATAAAGCACCAGCGAGACCCTGAGCGCCACATCGAGATTGTTGATCACAAGCCGCAGGGAATGGACGAACATCGACCAGGCTTTCATCTGTCGCTCCTCGGACACCGGTTTCGGGCGCACATTGGGCGTAAGCCGAACCAAGGTCAACGCCGCCACCTTGCCCCGCGCCCGAAAACCCGGTATCGCGCTTGCGTCTTTCAAGAAGGAAACGCCCATGTCCGCGCCCAAGAAAGTTGTCCTGGCCTATTCCGGTGGCCTCGATACCTCGATCATCCTGAAATGGCTTGAAACCGAGTATGGCTGTGAGGTCGTGACCTTCACCGCCGATCTGGGCCAGGGCGAAGAGCTCGAACCGGCGCGCAAGAAGGCCGAGATGATGGGCGTCAAGGAGATCCACATCGAGGATCTACGCGAGGAATTCGTGTCCGACTTCGTGTTTCCGATGTTCCGCGCCAATGCGGTTTACGAAGGGCTCTACCTGCTCGGCACCTCGATCGCCCGCCCGCTGATCTCCAAGCGACTGGTCGAGATCGCCGAAGCCACCGGCGCCGATGCCGTGGCCCACGGCGCCACCGGCAAGGGCAATGATCAGGTGCGCTTCGAGCTGGCCTGCTATGCGCTCAACCCCGATATCAAGGTGATCGCGCCCTGGCGCGAATGGGATCTGACCTCGCGCACCCGTCTGCTGGAGTTTGCCGAGGCGCATCAGATCCCCGTCGCCAAGGACAAGCGCGGCGAAGCGCCGTTTTCGGTCGATGCCAACCTGCTGCACACCTCGTCCGAGGGCAAGGTGCTGGAAGACCCCGCCGAAATGGCACCGGATTATGTCTATCAACGCACCGACGATCCCGTCGGCGGGCCGGACCAGCCGGAATACATCGAGATCACCTTTGAAAAAGGTGACGCCGTGGCGATCAACGGCACCGCCAAGAGCCCGGCAACGATCCTGACCGAGCTGAACGAATACGGCCGCAAACATGGCATCGGCCGTCTGGATTTCGTCGAGAACCGCTTTGTCGGCATGAAGTCGCGCGGCATCTACGAGACCCCCGGCGGCACCATCCTGCTCGAGGCGCACCGCGGCATCGAACAGATCACGCTGGATTCCGGCGCTGGTCACCTCAAGGATTCGATCATGCCGCGCTATGCCGAGTTGATCTACAACGGGTTCTGGTTCTCGCCCGAGCGCGAGATGCTGCAAGCGCTGATCGACAAGAGCCAGGAGCATGTCTCGGGCACGGTCAGGGTGATGCTGTTCAAGGGCATGGCGCGCACCGTCGGCCGCTGGTCGGATCATTCGCTTTATTCCGAGGCGCATGTCACCTTCGAGGACGACGCCGGCGCCTATGACCAGAAGGATGCGGCGGGCTTCATCCAGCTCAATGCGCTGCGGCTGAAGCTTCTTGCAGCACGGGACCGCCGATTGAAGGGCTGACGGCCCCGCACCTTACTCGTTAAAACGCTTCGGCAGGGCTCACGGTCCCTGCCGAGCGTGCCAAGCCAACTCTACTGTGCGGTAATGGTTCCCATCACGAGCTTGTCATCCACGCGGATCGGGCCGTCTTCCTTGGCGCCGAGCGTGTATTCGAAAACGCCGGTTTCCATCCCGCCGGCTTCGCTGTGAACCATCAGCATCAGCATGTCGCCCGAGGCCACGTCTTCTTGCAGAATGGCGGCGACATCCATGGTTTCCCCCATGCGGATCGGCGCATAGGCGACAACCGGACCCGGCTTCATGTCGGTGTCGGTGCGGTGAACCACCAGCCAGCCGTTCTCGGACGCAGTGACCTTGTCGGCCGACACGACGCCATTGGACAGGTCCTGATCAACCGCCTCGACGGCGGGGGTCATGCCGTGGCCGCCGGCAAAGGCAGCGGTGGCAGACAGGGTGGCGGCGGCAAGGCTCAGTGTAAAACGGGTCATCGTCAAGTCTCCTTGGAAATCTGTTTTCACGTCCGGATCGCGTCCGGCGTTCACAGCTACGTGGCCGGTCCGGCAATAGTTTCATGTTGCCTGGGAATGTTTGGCGAATGCGGTCGGTCACACCGTCTCACCTCTGCGTGACAGGGGGCGGTGGCGGCTTGCCTGACGTGCCGCTTTTGCAACAGGCTTGGCGCAGGAGGTATCACCCATGTCCCGTTTCTCATCGCTCAAGCCAGCGCTGCTGGCAGCCCTGATCGCCCTCGGACTGATCGTGCATTCCGGAAAGGCCCGCGCCGCGGAGACCGAGGTACTGACGGTCGCCGGCGGCTGTTTCTGGTGCGTCGAGGCTGATTTCGAAAAGGTCAGAGGCGTGGCAGAGGTGGTCAGCGGCTATACCGGCGGCAACGTGGAAAACCCCAGCTACAAACAGGTGACCCGCGGCGGCACCGGCCATTACGAGGCGGTGCAGATCCGCTATGATCCCGATCAGGTCAGCCGCGCGCAGCTGCTCGGCCTGTTCTTCCGCTCGATCGACCCGACCGACGCGGGCGGCCAGTTCTGTGACCGGGGCAACAGCTACCGCACCGCCGTCTTTGTCGAAAATGCCCAGGCCAGAGCCGAAGCCAGCCGCGCCAAGGCCGAGGCGCAGGCAGCGCTTGGACAGGAGATCGTGACCCCGGTGCTCGACGCCAAACCCTTCTATCTGGCCGAAGACTTTCACCAGAATTACTACAAATCGAGCAAATCCACGCTCACCCGCTTCGGCTATATCTCGCGGGCCGATGCCTACAAGCGTTACCGCGAGGCCTGTGGCCGCGATGATCGCGTGCGCGCGCTCTGGGGCGAAGACGCGCCTTTTGTCGGCGGTTGATCAGGGGCGGAAGTCTTCCAGATCCCTGAGATCGGGGATGACATCCGCCGTGCCCTGCCGGGTCACCATCAGCGCCCCGGCGCGCTGGGCCCGGCCGATTGCCTGGTCCATCGGCATGCCCCGGTCGAGCCCGGCCACAAGATAGCCGGTAAAGGTATCGCCGGCCCCGGTGGTATCGACCGCCGCGACCTTGATCCCGGGATAATGCCGGTCGCTGCCGCTCTGGCACTCCAGATGCCGACAGCCCTCGGCCCCGAGGGTGACCACGATATCGGAAATCCCGAGATCGCCCAGCCCCCGCCCCAACGCTGCCTCCAGCTGCGCCGCCTCGACCTGATTGAGCACAAGGAGATCGATCCGGTCGATCACGCCGTGCACCGCTTCGGCATCGAAAGGCGCCGCGGCATAGACCACACGCATGCCTTTCTGCTGTCCGAGGCCGGCGGCAAAGCTCTGAAGGTTGGTTTCGTTCTGGAACATCAGGCTGTCCGACGGGGTCGCCCCGGCCAGCGCCGCCGTCACCTGCCCCTGCCCCAGCGCGACATTGGCACCGGGGTAAAGCACGATCTGGTTTTCGCCCGCCGCGTCGATCAGGATGATCGCATGGCCGGTGGTGTCCCCCAGCTCGGCGATATGGCGGGTGTCGACGCCATATTCCAACAGGCGCTCGACCGCCCAGCGCCCATCCGTGCCGACCGCGCCGATATGCACCACATGCCCGGCCGCCCGCGCCGCCGCCACTGACATGTTGGCGCCCTTGCCGCCCAGCCCGCGGCGAAATTCGGTCGAGGCCAGGGTCTCGCCCGGCGCCGGCAGATGCGGCAGGTGATAGAAGAGATCGGCATTGATCGAGCCGAGGTTGAAGATGGTCACGCCGCTCCCCTTTCACCTTGCCTGCTGCGCCCGGTCACGGGCGAAACCCTCCACCGGAGGGTTTCCGTATGCCCGCTCACCCCACCTTGCAGGCGGCCAGTATCGCCATGTTCAGGATGTCATTGGCGGTCGAGACAGACGAACATATCTGGATCGACTTGTCGACGCCGGCGAGGATCGGCCCGATCACCGTGGCGCCTGCCATTTCCTGCATCAGCTTGGTCGAGATCGAGGCCGAATGCCGCGCCGGCACCACGAGGATATTGGCCGGACCGGTCAGCCGCGAGAACGGATAGGCCTTTTGCGCCTGGGCGTTCAGCGCCACGTCGACGGTCATTTCGCCTTCGTATTCAAAGCTCACGCCGCGCCGGTCCAGCACCTTGGGCGCGAGCAGCATCTTGGTCGCCCGTTCCGACACCGGGTAGCCAAAGGTCGAAAAGCTGACAAAGGCGACCCGGGGTTCCAGCCCCAGATGCCGCGCCACATCGGCCGAGCGTTCGGCGATGGTGGCGAGATCCTCTTCGTCGGGCCATTCCTGTACCAGCGTATCGCCGATCAGCACGATCCGTCCCTTGTGCAACAGCGCCGTCACGCCGACGGCGCCATGCTCGGCATCGGCGTCGAAGACGTAGTTCATCCGCTCCAGCACATGCGCCGATTTGCGCGTCGCGCCGGTGATCAGCCCGTCGCCATGGCCATGCGCCAGCATCAGCGCGGCAAAGACATGCCGGTCGCGCGCGGCGAGGCGATGGATATCCTTCTCGTCGTGACCCTTGCGTTGCAGGCGGCTGTACAGGAAATCTTTGTAAGTCTCGAGATAGCGGGTATTGGCAGCGTTGACGATTTCCAGCTCGCGGGCCGCATCGCCCATGCCAGCGGCCTGAAGCTTGGCCCTTACATCGTCGTCACGGCCGACCACCAGCGCCTTGCCCAGCCCGTTGCGCTGATACATCACCGCGGCGCGCAGCACCCGGGGATCGTCGCCTTCGGCAAAGATCATCCGCGCCTGATTGGCGCGCGCACGCGCATTGATGCCGCGCAGGATCGAGGCGGTGGGATCGAGCCGCGACTTCAGCGACAGCTCATAGGCTTCCATGTCGACAATCGGCCGCCGCGCCGCGCCGGTGTCCATGCCGGCCTTGGCGACGGCGGGCGGAATGCGGTGGATCAGACGCGGGTCGAACGGCGTCGGGATGATGTAATCGCGGCCGAAGGTCAGGTTCTTGCCATAGGCCAGCGCCACCTCGTCGGGCACATCCTCGCGCGCCAGCTCCGCCAGCGCTTCGGCGCAGGCGATCTTCATTTCGTCGTTGATTGCGCGGGCATGCACGTCAAGCGCGCCGCGAAAGAGATAGGGAAAGCCCAGCACGTTGTTGACCTGGTTCGGGTAATCCGAGCGGCCGGTGGCGACGATGGCGTCCGCGCGCACCTCATGCGCCTCTTCCGGGGTGATTTCGGGATCGGGGTTGGCCATGGCAAAGATCACCGGATCCTCGGCCATGCTCATCACCATCTCCTGGGTCACCGCGCCCTTGGCCGACACGCCAAGGAAGACATCCGCCCCCTTCATCGCCTCTTCCAGCGTGCGCAGATCGGTGTTGGCGGCATGCGCCGATTTCCACTGGTTCATGCCCTCGGTGCGGCCCTGGTAGATCACTCCCTTGGTGTCGCACATGATGCAGTTGTCCTGCTGCGCGCCCATGGATTTCACCAGTTCGAGACAGGCGATCCCCGCCGCCCCGGCGCCGTTCAGCACGATGCGGCAGTCCTCGATCTTCTTACCCGACAGATGCAGCGCGTTGATCAGCCCGGCGGCACAGATCACCGCGGTGCCGTGCTGGTCGTCGTGAAAGACCGGGATGTCCATCTCTTCCTTGAGCCGCTGCTCGATGATGAAACACTCGGGTGCCTTGATGTCCTCGAGGTTGATGCCGCCAAAGGTCGGCCCCATCAGCCGCACCGCGTTGCAGAAGGCGTCGGGGTCTTCGGTATCCAGCTCGATATCGATCGAATTGACGTCGGCGAAGCGTTTGAAGAGCACCGCCTTGCCTTCCATCACCGGTTTCGAGCCCAGCGCGCCAAGGTTGCCCAGCCCCAGAACCGCGGTGCCGTTCGAGATCACTGCAACCAGGTTGCCCTTATTGGTGTAGTCATAGGCAGTTTCCGGCTTGGCGGCGATTTCCTCGCAGGGCACGGCGACGCCAGGCGAATAGGCCAGCGACAGGTCGCGCTGGGTGGTCATCGGCACCGAGGGGGTGATCTCGAATTTGCCCGGTGCGGGCTCGAGATGGAAGGCAAGGGCCTCTTCGCGGGTGATCTTGGCTTTGGGCATTCACTGGCCTCCCTGTTTCCGTCTGGCGGGTTGTAACCAAGCCCCGAAGCGAAGCAAAGCGCAAGCTTTGCCGCAATTCCCGAAGGGGCCTTTCGGCTTTTCCCGACAATCGCGGAAGTTTATGGTCTGCGGCAACACCGAAGGGGGCAGAATGAGCAGCGGCAAATCCACCGTGACGCCGATGATGGCGCAGTATCTCGAGATCAAATCCGGTTATGAAGATGCACTTCTGTTTTACCGGATGGGAGATTTCTACGAGCTGTTCTTTGACGATGCCAAGGCGGCGGCCGAGGCGCTCGACATCGCGCTGACCAAGCGCGGCAAGCATGATGGCGGTGACATCCCGATGTGCGGCGTGCCGGTGCATGCCGCCGAGGGTTATCTGCTGACGCTGATCCGCAAGGGCTTTCGCGTCGCGGTCTGCGAACAGATGGAGAGCCCGGCCGAGGCCAAGAAACGCGGCGCGAAATCGGTTGTGAAACGCGACGTGGTGCGGCTTGTCACCCCCGGCACGCTGACCGAAGAGAGCCTGCTCGAGGCGCGGCGGCACAATTTCCTCGCCGCCTATGCGCTGGTGCGCGACGCGGCGGCGCTGGCCTGGGTGGATATCTCGACCGGGGCGTTTCACGTGATGGCGTTGCCGCAGGTACGCCTGGGGCCGGAGCTGGCGCGACTCGCCCCGTCCGAAGTGCTGGTGTCCGAAGCACAGGAGATCGAGCTGGCGAATGTGGTGGCCGACGCCGGCGCGGCGCTGACCGCGCTGGGGCGCGGCTCCTTCGACAGCTCACTGGCAGCGGACCGGGTGGCCGAGGTCTTTGGCGTGGCCTCGCTCGATGCTTTCGGGACGTTCGAACGGGCCGAGCTTTCGGCAATGGGCGCGCTGGTCGACTATCTGAAGATCACTCAGAAAGGCAAACTGCCGCTGCTGCGCCCGCCGCAGAAAGAGGCCAGCGGCGGGGTGATGCAGATCGACGCCGCGACCCGGCGCAATCTGGAACTGACCGCGGCACTTTCCGGCGGGCGGGCCGGATCGCTGCTCGCCTGTATCGACCGCACGGTGACCGCCGGCGGCGCGCGGCTGCTGGAGCGCCGGTTGTCCAGCCCGTCGCGCGATCTGGCGGAGATCAACGCGCGGCTCGAGGCGGTGGGTTTTTCACTGGACGAAACGGAATTTCGTTCTGCGCTGCGCGAGGCCCTGCGCAAGGTTCCCGACATCGACCGGGCGCTGTCGCGGCTGTCGCTCGACCGAGGTGGCCCGCGCGATCTGACTGCCGTGCGCAACGCGCTGGAACAGGCCGCCGAAATCGGCGCGCGCCATGACGATACCGCGCTGCCAGCGCGGCTGCACGACGCGGTGGCGCGGCTCTCGGGGCATGACGCGCTGCTCGACCTGCTCGACCAGGCGCTGGTGGCGGAACCGCCGCTGCTGGCGCGCGATGGCGGATTCATCGCGCCGGGCCATGACGAGGAGCTCGACGAGGCTCGCACCCTGCGCGACGAGGGCCGCAGCGTGATCGCCCGCATGCAGCAGGAGTATGTCAGCGAAACCGGCATCAACTCGCTGAAGATCAAGCACAACAACGTGCTGGGCTATTTCATCGAATGCACCGCCACCCATGCCGACAAGATGCATGCGCTGTCCGAGCGGTTCATCCACCGCCAGACCACCGCCAACCAGGTGCGCTTTACCACCGTCGACCTGTCAGAGCTGGAAACCCGCATCCTCAATGCCGGCAACCGCGCGCTGGAGATCGAGAAACGGCTGTTCGCGGCGCTGCGCCGGGCCATTCTCGACGCTGCCGGGCCGCTGGGCGATCTGGCCCGCGCCTTGAGCGAGCTGGATGTCACCACCGCGCTGGCCGAACTGGCGGCGCAGGAGGATTGGACGCGGCCGGTGGTGGACAACAGCCGGATGTTTCACGTGGAAACCGGGCGGCACCCGGTTGTCGAGACGGCGCTGAAACGCGAAGGCGATCCCTTTGTCGCCAATGATTGCGATCTGAACGACGCCGATGGCGCCTCGGCGATCTGGCTTCTGACCGGGCCGAACATGGCGGGTAAATCGACCTTCCTGCGGCAGAATGCGCTGATCGCCGTGCTGGCGCAGATGGGCGCCTTTGTCCCCGCCGAAAAGGCGCATATCGGGCTGGTGTCGCAATTGTTCAGCCGCGTTGGCGCCTCGGACGATCTGGCACGCGGTCGGTCGACCTTCATGGTGGAAATGGTCGAGACCGCCGCCATTCTCAACCAGGCCGACGACCGCGCGCTGGTGATCCTCGACGAGATCGGCCGCGGCACGGCAACCTATGACGGGCTGTCGATCGCCTGGGCAACACTGGAACATCTGCATGACGTCAACCGCTGCCGCGGCCTCTTTGCCACGCATTACCACGAGATGACCTCGCTTGCCGGACGGATGGCCGGAGTCGAGAATGCCACCGTCGCGGTGAAGGAATGGCAGAACGAGGTGATCTTTCTGCACGAGGTCAAGAAAGGCGCGGCGGATCGGTCTTATGGGGTGCAGGTGGCGCAACTGGCGGGGCTGCCCAAGGTGGTTGTCGGCCGCGCGCGCGAGATCCTCGATGCGCTGGAACAAGGCGAGCGTGAGGGCGGCAAGCAGAAGGCGGTGATCGACGATCTGCCGCTGTTCTCGGCGATGGCGGCCGCGCCGGCGCCGGTGGCTGCGGCCGAGCCATCGGAAGCGGAGGCGCGGCTGCGCGAGTTGCATCCCGACGAGCTGTCCCCGCGCGAGGCATTGCAGGTGATCTATGAGCTGAAGGGCTTGGTCTAGGCGGTCTCGTTTTCGGGAGCCGCGCCAGATCAAGGCCGGAACGTAAAAACGCCGCCCCGAGGGGCGGCGCTTTCAAACTTACCCGCCGGTGTTCGACGAGACCCCGACCTGCGCCGGGCGCAAGAGACGGTCGTGCATGATGAATCCGTCGGCCGAAACCTGGATGATCTCGCCGGCCTTGGTGCCGGGCACCGGGGCTTCGAACATCGCCTCATGATGCTGCGGATCGAATTTGTCGCCAACCTGCGGCGTGATCGGATCGATGCCGTGTTTCTTCAGCACCGACACCAGCTCGCGCATGGTAAGCTCGACACCCTCGATCAGCGCGGCGGCGACCTCTTTCTGGTCTTCCGGGGTCGCCTCGACCGCCCGTTTCATGTTGTCGTAGACCGGCAGCAGGTCGCGCGCCAGACGCGAGCCGCCATACCGCTCGGCGTCATGCCGTTCCTTTTGCGCCCGCTTGCGCGAATTCTCGGCATCGGCCAGTGCGCGCATGAATTTGTCCTGAAGCGCGTCGCGCTCGGCGCGCAGCGTGTCCAGCTCGATCGCTGCGTCGTCCATCTCTTCCATCTCGCCTGCAAGTTCTTCGGCTTCTGCCTCGTCAATATCGTCGAGGAATTCTTTCTCCGGCTCTGCCATTCTTCACCTCTAACTTCGGTCGGAAATCAGCTTGCCGACCAGCTGTGCCGTATAATCCACGATCGGAACGATGCGCCCGTAGTTCAGCCGCGTGGGGCCGATCACACCGACCGCACCGATGATCTTTCGATCCGCGTTCATATATGGAGAGACCACCAAAGAGGAACCCGAAAGAGAGAAAAGTTTGTTCTCTGAGCCGATAAAAATCCGCACACCATCGCCGGTTTCGGTCAATTCGAGGAATTCGGCAATGTCCCGCTTACGTTCGAGATCGTCAAACAGCACGCGAATCCGTTCCAGGTCTTCCTCGGCCCCTTGCTCGCCCAGAAGATTCGACCGTCCGCGCACGATCAGCCGGGCGGAATCGGCCGCATCGTCCGACCAGATCGCCAGCCCGCTTTCGACCAGTTCCTGTGACAGGCTGTCGATTTCCTGGCGACGTTTCTTGATCTCCTTGGTGAACTCGCTGCGCAGCTCGCTGAGGGTGCGGCCTTCGATCAGCGCATTGAGGAAATTCGCCGCCTCGCGCATCGAGCTCGGCGTCTGGCCCGGCGGCGGAGTGAAGATCCGGTTTTCGACGTGACCATCGGCAAAGACCAGCACCACCAGCGCCCGGTCCTGCGCCAGCGAGACAAATTCGATATGGCGGATCGGCGCCTCGTGTTTCGGCGTCAGCACCAGCGAGGCGCCATGGGTCACCCCCGAGAGCGCCGATCCCACCCGATCGAGCAGGTTCGACACATCACTGGCATTGTCGCCCAATGTCTGATCGAGCGCGGCGCGATCTTCCATCGCCAGCTCGTCGACCTCGAGCAGCCCGTCGACGAACATCCGCAGCCCCTGCTGGGTGGGAATCCGTCCGGCGCTGACATGCGGGCTGTCGAGCAGGCCGAGGTATTCCAGATCCTGCATCACGTTTCGCACCGTCGCGGCGCTGACCTTTTGTGACAGGGTGCGGGTGAGCGTGCGCGAGCCCACCGGCTCGCCCGTGCTCAGATAGCCTTCGACCACCCGGCGAAACACTTCGCGCGAGCGGTCGTTCATCTCTTCGAGTATTCTCGAGCCGTCGCTCATCGGGCTCTGACCCCTTCCTTTCCTGCCATCGGACCACGCCACGACAGGGTTGCGCAACAGGCCGCCCGCCCGTATCCCGGCGGAGAAACCAGCAAGGACAAGATCATGCGACCGTCTGGACGGAACTTAAGCGAAATGCGCGCCGTTTCAATCGAAACCGGTGTCACGAAACATGCAGAAGGCTCCTGCATGATCAGGATCGGCGACACCCATGTGCTCTGCACCGCCACCATCGAGGACCGGGTGCCACCCTTCATCAAAGGCTCGGGCCTGGGCTGGGTGACGGCGGAATACGGCATGCTGCCGCGCGCCACCAACACCCGCATGCGGCGCGAGGCCTCGGCCGGCAAGCAAGGCGGCCGCACGGTGGAAATCCAGCGGCTGATCGGCCGCAGCCTGCGCGCCGGTGTCGACCGGGTGGCACTGGGGGAACGTCAGATCACTGTCGACTGCGATGTGATCCAGGCCGATGGCGGCACCCGCTGCGCCTCGATCACCGGCGGCTGGGTGGCGCTGAAACTGGCGGTCAACAAACTGATGAAGACCGGCGATGTGGTCTCGGATCCGTTGACCGATCCTGTGGCCGCGGTGAGCTGTGGCATCTATGCCGGCCAGCCGGTGCTCGACCTCGACTATCCCGAAGACAGCGAAGCCGGCGTCGATGGCAACTTCATCATGCTCGGCAGCAAGCAGCTGATCGAAGTGCAGATGTCGGCCGAAGGCTCTGTGTTTTCCCGCGATCAGATGAACGCGCTGATGGACCTGGCCGAAAAAGGCGTCGAGGAACTTGCTGCGGCGCAGAAAGCGGCGGTGGCATGAGCCGGAAATTCTCGGGCGACAAGCTGGTCATCGCGACCCACAACCAGGGCAAGCTAGAAGAAATTCAGGCATTGCTCGCGCCGTATGGCGTCGAGGTTGTGGGCGCGGCGACATTGGGGCTGGATGAGCCCGAGGAGACCGAAACCACATTCGTCGGCAATGCCCGGATCAAGGCGCATGCGGCGGCCAGGGCCACCGGCCTGCCCGCCCTTGCCGATGACAGCGGCATCGAGATCACCGCACTGGGCAACGCCCCCGGCGTCTATACCGCCGATTGGGCCGAAACCCCGAATGGCCGCGATTTCGAGATGGCGATGCGCCGCACGCATGAGGAGCTCGAGGCGATAGAGGCCCCCCACCCCCGGCTGGCGCAGTTCTGCTGCACCCTGGTGCTGGCCTGGCCCGATGGCCATGACGAAGTGTTCCCCGGGGTGATGCCGGGCAAGGTGGTCTGGCCGATGCGCGGCGATCAGGGGCATGGCTATGACCCGATCTTCGTGCCAGATGGCTATGACATCACCTTTGGCGAAATGGCGCGCTGGGAGAAAAACAGGATTTCGCACCGCGCCGATGCCTTCGCCAAACTCGTGGCCGGCTGCTTTGACTGAGGACTGGCAGGTCGGCGGCTTCGGGCTTTATGTCCACTGGCCGTTCTGCGAGGCCAAATGCCCGTATTGCGACTTCAATTCCCATGTTACCCGGCGCATCGACCATGACGCCTGGCGCGAGGCCTATCTGAGCGAGATAGACCGGATCGCCGCGCAGACACCGGGCCGCGTGCTGCGCTCGGTCTATTTCGGCGGCGGCACGCCATCGCTGATGCAGGTCGAGACGGTCGAGGCGGTGCTGAACCGCGTGGCGCAGCGCTGGACCCTGGCGAATGACGTGGAAATCACCCTGGAGGCCAACCCCTCGTCGGTCGAGGCCGGCCGTTTTCGCGGCTATCGCGCCGCCGGGGTCAATCGCGTCTCGCTGGGCGTGCAAGCGCTGAATGACACCGATCTGCGGCGGCTCGGGCGGCTGCACGACGTGGCGCAGGCGGAAGCGGCAATTGCCATTGCGCAAGAGACCTTCGAGCGGATGAGTTTCGACCTGATCTATGCCCGGCAGGATCAGAGCCTTGCCGAGTGGGACAGCGAATTGCGCCGGGCGCTCGACATGGGCGTCGACCACCTGTCGCTCTACCAGCTGACGATCGAGGATGGCACCGCCTTTGGCGATCGTTTCAAGGCCGGCAAGCTGCGCGGTCTGCCGCAGGAAGAGCTTTCGGCGGATATGTATGCGCTCACCCAAGAGATTTGCGAGGCCGCCGGCCTGCCGGCCTATGAGGTGTCGAACCATGCCCGCGAAGACCGGCAATCGCGGCACAACCTGATTTATTGGCGCGGCGGCGATTATGCCGGCATCGGGCCCGGCGCGCATGGGCGGCTGACACTCGACGGCGCGCGGATTGCCACCGAGGCGCGGCGCAATCCCGGCGTCTGGCTCTCGGCCGTGGCGCAGGGCGATGCGGAAATGCGCAGTACGCTGAACACCACAGATATTGTGTTGGAATACATCATGATGGGGCTGAGAACATCAGAACCGCTTGATCTGGCGCGCCTGAAAGCGCGCACCGGCGCCGAGATTCCGGCGGCCCGGCTTGCCCATTTGCAAGAGCTTGGCATGATCGAGCGGCGTGACGCGCTGGTTTCGGTCACCCCGGCGGGGCGACCGATCCTCAATGCGGTGATTTCCGAGCTGATCCGCGACTTTGACTGAGCGCTATTCGCCGGCCAGTCTGCGGCAGAGATCGTCGAGCTGCTCGAGCGAGCTGTAATTCAGCACCAGTTTGCCGCCTTCGCTGCCCGGTTTGTGCTCGACCGAGACCTTGAGGCCGAGATGCGCCGAAAGATCGCCTTCGAGCGCCCGGGTGTCGGCATCCTTGCCTTTCGGCTCTGCAAGAAACCCGGTTGTCGGCGCTTTCGGCTCGGGCGCGTCGCCCTGCTTGGCCGCCTTTTCGGTTTCGCGCACCGAGAGACCCTGGGCCACCACGCGTTTTGCCAGCCCGACCGGATCGTCGCAGGTTACCAGCGCGCGGGCATGGCCGGCCGAGAGCTCGCCCTGCTGCAACATTTCGCGCACCTCGTCGGGCAGCGTCAGCAGGCGCAGCAGATTGGCGATGTGGCTGCGGCTCTTGCCAAGCGCCTTGGCCAGCTTTTCCTGGGTATGGCCGAAACGGTCCATCAGCTGGCGAAAGCCCATCGCCTCTTCCACCGGGTTGAGATCGGCGCGCTGAATGTTCTCGATAATGGCGACTTCGAGCACTTCGGTGTCAGTGAAATCGCGGATGATGACCGGGATCTCGTGCAGCTGCGCCATCTGCGACGCGCGCCAGCGGCGTTCGCCGGCAACGATTTCATAGCGGTCTTCGCCTTGCGGGCGGACGATCAACGGCTGGATCACGCCCTTTTCCGCGATCGAATTCGCCAGCTCCTGAAGCGCGTCCTGGGTGAATTGGCGGCGCGGCTGATCGGGGTTGGGGAAAATCCGCTCGACCGGGATCATCCTGTCGGCGCGGCGCGGCGCCTCGCCGGTTTCGCCGGGCGTCTGCTCGACATCCGCCATCAACGCCGACAATCCGCGGCCCAGACCGCGACGTTTTTCCTGTTTCATCTGCTCTCTCCCTATGCAGCGCGGCGGGCGTTTTTCCCTACCAGTTCTTGGGCCAGGGCGCGGTAGGCCATCGCACCCTTGGAGTTCGTATCATATTCAAGCACCGGCACCGAATAGGACGGCGCTTCGCTGACGCGGACGTTGCGCGGGATCAGCGTCTGGAACACAAGATCGCCAAGGTTGTCGCGCGCGTCCATCTCGACCTGTTGCGAGAGGTTGTTGCGCGCATCATACATCGTCAGCACCACGCCTTCGATCCGCAGGCTCGGATTGGCGCTTTGCCGGACTTCGCGGATCGTCAGCATGAGCTGCGACAGACCTTCCAGCGCGAAGAATTCGCTTTGCAGCGGCACCAGAACGGAATGCGCGGCGACCATGGCATTGACAGTCAGCAGGTTGAGCGACGGCGGGCAATCGATCAGCACAAAATCGAAGCCGAATTGATCGATCGCGGTCTGGCGCAGGGCGTCATGCAGCAGAAAGCTGCGTTTTTCGTTGGAAATCAGCTCGATATCGGCAGAAGAGAGATCAACTGTCGCCGGGATGATCGCCAGCTTTTCCACCGCGGTCGGCCGGATCGCCTCGGACAGGGCAACATCTTCGAGCAGAAGCTCATAGGTTGTGAGATCGCGATCCTGCGGGACGACGCCGATACCGGTCGAGGCATTGCCCTGGGGATCAAGATCGACGATCAGGACATTGTAGCCCTGCTCCGCCAGGGCGGCGCCAAGGTTGATTGTGGTGGTTGTCTTGCCGACGCCGCCTTTCTGGTTGGCGACAGCGATGATTTTCGGGCCGATGGGACGGATCGGATCAGACACGGGAAATCTCTCTTATGCGTAGGATGACGGCGCCTTCTTGGGTACAGCTTTTAATCGCCTCACAGTGAAATGAAAATGACTTCTGCGCCTCGGCAACTTCGTTTTTCCAAGTGATGCCTTTGGGCAAGAGCGCGACCCCCTCCTGAGCGAGATGACGCTCGCAAAACCCAAGAAGCTGCGGCAGGGCCGCCAGAGCGCGGGCCGAGAGCACGGCGGCGGATTGCGGCTCGGTCGCTTCGATGCGCTCTGCGATCACCGTGCCGGTGGACCCGGTTTCGCGCAGGACCGTGCGCAGGAACGCCGCCTTGCGCTGATCGGATTCCACCAGCGTGACCGAAAACCCCGGACGCTGCGCCAGGGCAACCACCAAACCCGGAAGCCCACCACCGGAGCCGAGATCGACCCAGGCGCCGGTGAGACCCTCGGCCGCCTCGAAAACTTGAAGGGAATCGCGGATATGACGCTCCCAGACATCCTGCAACGTCCCGCGGGAGACCAGATTGATCTTCGGGTTCCACTTGTGCAGGAGCGCAACGTAGTGCTCCAACCGCTCGAATGTTTCACGTGAAACATTGAGGCTCGACGCCAGCGCAGGGTTCATGCGGACCTGCGCTGTTCGAATTTCCGCAGCCTTGCGAGCAGTAGGGTCAGCGCCGCCGGGGTCATTCCCTCGACGCGAGAGGCCTGAAGAATGTTTTCCGGCCGTGCGGCCATGAGCTTGGACTTCAGCTCATTCGACAGGCCTTCGACCGCATCATAAGAGAAATCCGCAGGAATCTGCATCTTCTCATCGCGTTTAAGCGCCTCGACATCCCGCCGCTGCCGTTCGACGTAATTGGCATATAGCGCGTCCCTGGACAGCTGTTCCGCAATATCTGGATCCATATCTCCGATTTCCGGCAAAAGCGGCGTCAGCTGATCGATGGTTACATCCGGAAAGGCCAGCAATTGAAAGCCGGTGCGGCGCGCGCCATCATTGGTCAAACCGATCCCGGCAACCGCCGCTTCGCGCGGGGTGAAGGTGGCGGATTGCAGCAGATCGCGCCCCTTGTCCAGCTTTTCCGATTTCGCTTCGAACGCGGCGCGCCGGGCGACCCCGACGCAGCCGATATCGAGCCCGAGCGGCGTGAGTCTCTGATCGGCGTTGTCCGCCCGCAAGGACAGCCGGAATTCCGCGCGCGATGTGAACATGCGATAGGGCTCAGATACACCGCGGGTGATAAGATCATCAATCATCACGCCGATATAGCTCTCCGACCGGCTCAGAAACACCGGCTCTTTGCCAAGCGCGAATGCCGCCGCATTCAGCCCGGCCACCAGCCCCTGGGCGGCCGCTTCCTCATATCCCGTGGTGCCATTGATCTGACCGGCGAGGAAAAAGCCCTCGACACCCTTCAATCCGAGCCGGGAGTTCAGTGCCCGCGGATCGATGTAATCATACTCGATCGCATAGCCCGGTTGCAGGATCTCGACCTTCTCAAGCCCGGCGATGGAGCGTACATAGGCCTCTTGAACCTCGACCGGCAGGCTGGTCGAAATCCCGTTGGGATAGACCGTCTGACTGTCGAGCCCTTCGGGCTCGAGGAAAATCTGGTGGCTTTCCTTGTCGGCAAACCGCACGATCTTGTCTTCGATCGAGGGGCAATAGCGCGGGCCGATGCCATCGATATGGCCGCCGTACATGGCCGACCGATCGAGATTGTCGCGAATGATGTCATGCGTGCGTGCATTGGTATGGGTGATGCCACAGGGCACCTGGCGCAGATGCGGCGCCTTTGACAGAAAGGAAAACAGCACCGGATCTTCGTCGCCGGGTTGAATATCCAGACTGTCCCAGTCGATCGTCTTGGTATCGAGCCGCGGCGGCGTGCCGGTCTTGAGACGTCCGATGGGAAGTTCCATCGCATACAGCCGTTCCGCCAGTTTGTTCGAGGCCTCGTCGCCCATCCGGCCACCAGAGTACGAGACGTCGCCGATATGGATGACCCCGCGCAGAAAGGTGCCGGTGGTCAGGATCACCGCCTTGGCCGCCAACTCACTGCCGTCGGCCAGGGTGACGCCGCGCACGATCTCACCCGACATCACAAGATCGGTCACCTCGCCTTCGACAATCGTCAGCCCGGGGCAGGCCTGCATCTCGGCCAGCATCGTTTCGCGATAGACCTTGCGATCCACCTGGGCCCGAGGCCCCTGCACCGCCGGGCCCTTCCGCCTGTTGAGCAGCCGGAACTGAATGCCGGCCCGATCCGCGATGCGCCCGATCACACCGTCAAGGGCATCGACTTCGCGCACAAGATGCCCCTTGCCGAGCCCGCCGACCGCCGGATTGCAGGAGAGCACGCCAATACCCTCCGCCTTCAGTGTCACAAGAGCCGTCTCGGCCCCCATGCGGGCGGCAGCATGCGCCGCATCACATCCGGCATGGCCGCCGCCCACTACGATGACGTCAAAATGTTTCACGTGAAACACTCCTATTTACCGACGCAAAACCGCAAGAAGATTTCATCCAAAAGGTCCTCGACGTCGACCCTGCCCAAGAGGCTGCTCAACGCTCGAATCGCGATGCGCAATTCCTCTGCCGCTATATCATAGCCGTCCGGTCCATTTCGAACCCAAACCTTGGCCGTCGAAAGATGCGAGAGCGACCGCTCCATCCCCTGCCGATGCCGCAGATGCGTGGCCAACCCGGCCTCTGCGCTGCGCTCCGTCAACACCGAAGCCACTCGATCCACAAGATGATCTAGGCCCTCCCCAGAAATCGCGGAGACCCTGTGGTCACCCACTTTATGTAGATCCGCCTTGGAATACGCCAGGATATCACCCGGCCGCACCTCTAGCTCCGGTGTATCACCCGGCGCCAGAAGGAACAGCCGCAAATCCGCCGTCTCGGCCCTGCCCCGTGCCAGAGCCACGCCAAGCGCCTCGATCCTGTCTTCGGTCTCGCGCAGCCCGGCGGTGTCGAGCAGTGTCACCGGCAACCCGCGCAGATCCATCCGCACCTCGATCACGTCGCGCGTGGTGCCGGCAATCTCCGAGGTGATCGCCGCCTCGCGTCCGGCCAGCGCGTTCAGCAGGGTCGATTTTCCGACATTCGGCTTGCCGACAATGGCAACCTCGAAACCGCTGCGGATCCGTTCGGAGACCGCCACGCCTTCAACCTGGCGGGTGATGCTGGTTTCAACCCCGGCCAGAAGCGCATCGACCTCGGGCGAGACATCGACGGGCACTTCCTCGTCGGCGAAATCGATTGTCGCCTCCAGAAGCGCCGCAGCCCGCACCAGATCCTCGCGCCACCGCGCCACCAGTTTTCCGAGATCGCCGGAGAGCACCCGCAGGGCCTGCCGCCGTTGCGCCTCGGTCTCGGCATCGATCAGATCGGCCAGCCCCTCGGTCTGCGCCAGATCGAGACATTCGTTCTCGAAGGCGCGGCGGGTGAATTCCCCGGCTTCGGCCAGCCGCAGGCCATCGACGCCGCCCAATTCGGCGAGGATCTTGCGCACCACGGCCACCGATCCATGCACCTGCAATTCGACGACATCCTCGCCGGTAAAGCTCGCGCCTTCGGCAAAACACAGCACCAGCGCCTCGTCGATCCGCACGCCGGCGCCATCGCGCAACAGCCGCAGCCCGGCCTGCCGCAATCCGGGCAAAGTGCCACAAAGCAAGCGGCCCGCGGCAAATGCCTGCGGGCCGGAAATCCGAATGACCGAAACACCGGCCTTCCCCTGGGCCGAGGCCAGGGCAAAGATCGTGTCCATATCTGCCTCCGGCTCAGGTGTTCATGGAATCGAAGAATTCCGAGTTGGTCTTGGTCTGCTTCAGCTTCGACAGCAGGAATTCCACCGCATCCGTCGTCCCCATCGGGTTGAGGATCCGCCGTAGCACGAAGGTCTTCTGAAGATCGAGTTTCTCGATCAGCAGGTCCTCTTTGCGGGTGCCGGATTTCAGGATGTCGATCGCCGGGAAGACGCGCTTGTCCGCCACCTTGCGGTCGAGCACGATCTCGGAGTTGCCGGTGCCCTTGAATTCTTCAAAGATCACCTCGTCCATCCGGCTGCCGGTGTCGATCAGCGCGGTCGAGATGATGGTCAGCGAGCCGCCCTCTTCGATGTTGCGCGCGGCACCAAAGAAGCGTTTCGGCCGTTGCAACGCGTTGGCGTCGACACCGCCGGTCAGCACCTTGCCGGAGGACGGTACGACGGTGTTGTAGGCGCGGCCGAGGCGGGTGATGGAATCGAGCAGGATCACCACGTCGCGCTTGTGTTCGACCAGCCGTTTGGCCTTTTCGATCACCATTTCCGACACCGCGACGTGGCGCTGAGCCGGTTCGTCAAAGGTCGAGGAGATCACCTCGCCCTTGACCGAACGCTGCATGTCGGTCACCTCTTCCGGCCGCTCGTCGATCAGCAGCACGATCAGATAGCATTCCGGATGGTTCTTTTCGATGCTGCTGGCGATGTTCTGCAACAGCACGGTCTTGCCGGTCCGCGGCGGCGCCACGATCAGCGAACGCTGGCCCTTGCCGATCGGCGCAACCAGATCGATCACCCGGGCCGAACGGTCCTTGATGGTCGGATCCTCGATCTCCATCTTCAGCCGCTCGTCGGGATAGAGCGGCGTCAGGTTGTCAAAGGCGATCTTGTGTTTCGCCCGCTCGGGATCTTCAAAGTTGATCGCGGTGACATTCACCAGCGCGAAATAGCGTTCATTGTCATCCGGGGCCGAGATCTCGCCTTCGATGGAATCGCCGGTGCGCAGCGAGAATTTGCGGATCATCGTCGGAGAGACATAGATGTCGTCCGGCCCCGGCAGATAGTTGGCTTCCGGCGAGCGTAGGAAGCCGAACCCGTCTTGCAGCACCTCGAGCACGCCATCGCCGGACACCTTCCAGCCTTCGTCCGCGCGTTCGCGCAGGATCTGGAACATGATCTCGCCCTTGCGCATGGTCGAGGCGTTCTCGATCTCGAGCTCTTCTGCCATCGCAAGAAGGTCTTTGGGGCTTTTCGCCTTGAGATCGGCAAGGTTCAGGTGGTCTTCTGTCATGGCAAATCCGGGGCCTGCGCCGGTGTCGGCGCCATGGCATCGTCTGAAAGGGAAAATCGCATACCGGACGGTATGGAGCCCCTAGGTAGCTTTGAGCGGCCCTAGAGTCAATCGCCCTCGCTCGAGACGCGCGTCAGGCGCTTGTCCCCAGGCTGGCTCCGGTGCGGCTCCTCTCCCAAGAAATTAAAGAAAGAAGGTTTGATGTGGTGTGTAGGGCGTGGCTTTTCTGTGGATTACGCTGTCATCCAAGCATTTATCAACACTGTGCAGGACTGTGGTCCCAGGGGGTGGAGAACTTCTTGAAAGATGGAAAAAAATCGTGAAAAAATCGTTTTTTATCATCGACTTGTGTCCAAAAAGTTAACGGCCAATCTTGGGGATAACCGGCGGGACAGGCGTGGCGGCGTTCCGGCTCTTCACAGCCCGGCACTTGTCCTTTTCCCTCTGTGTCCGCTTGCCGGTCAATCCGGTGAAAATCGCCCGGATCCGGCGCCGGAACGCTCGACCTCGGAATCCCACACATGTATTCCTCCTGTCATCCGCCGCCCTTCCACGGAGTCATCCACATGCCGAAACCGCTCGTTCTGGCCTCGGGGTCCGAGATCCGCGCCGAAATGCTGCGCCGCGCCGGGCTCTCGGTCGCGGTGATGCCGGCAAGGCTGGATGAGGATTCGGTAAAACAGGGGATGCTGGCCGAAGACGCCGCGCCGCGCGACATCGCCGACCTTCTGGCCGAGATGAAGGCCGCCAAGGTCGCCGGCAAACGCCCCGATGCGCTGGTTCTGGGCTGCGATCAGGTTCTGGATTTCGAGGGTGCGCTGCTGTCCAAGCCCGAATCCCCGGAAGCGGCGGTCGCGCAGCTCTCGGAAATGAGCGGCAAGCGGCACAAACTGCTCTCGGCCTGCGTCGCCTTTGACGACGGCAAACCGGTCTGGCGCCATGTCGGTGTTGTCACCCTGAGCATGCGGGCGCTGAGCCCAGACTATATAGAGGATTACGTCGCCCGGAACTGGCCGTCGATCCGCCATTCCGTGGGCGCCTACAAGCTCGAGGAGGAAGGCAGCCGCCTTTTCACCACGATCTCGGGCGATTATTTCACCGTACTTGGACTTCCGCTGCTGCCTCTGTTGAATTGGCTGGCGATTCGAGGAGAGATTGCGACATGACGGAAAACGTGCCGCTGGCGGGGGTGATCGGACATCCGATCTACCAATCGAAATCGCCACAGCTTCATGGCCACTGGCTGCGCCGCTACGGCATTCGCGGCCATTACATTCCGATGGACGTGGCGCCCGGCGATCTGGCCGATGTGATCCGGGTGCTGCCCCGCATGGGCTTTGTCGGCGTCAACGTGACGATCCCGCACAAGATCAACGTGCTCGACCTGGTCGACAGCATCACCGACCGCGCCACCATCATCGGCGCCGCCAATACGCTGATCGTGCGCCATGACGGCAAGATCATGGCGGACAACACCGATGGCTACGGGTTCATTGAGAATTTGCGCCAGAATGCGCCGGGCTGGGATCCCAAGGCCGGGCCGGCGGTTGTCTTTGGTGCCGGCGGCGCCTGTCGCGCCGTTGTCTCAGCCCTGCTCGACGCCGGGGTGGAAAAGGTGTTGTTGTCGAACCGCACCCGGATCAAGGCCGAACAGCTGCAATATGAATTCGGCAAGCGGGTTCAGGTGGTGGAATGGGTTCAGGCCGGCAATGTGCTCGAGGATGCGGGGCTTGTGGTCAACACCACCTCGCTCGGCATGACCGGCCAGCCGGAGCTGCGCGTGCCGCTCGACGGGTTGCAGCCCGGCACGGTGGTGACCGATCTGGTCTACAACCCGCTGCGCACGCATCTTCTGGCGGTGGCCGAAGACCGCGGCTGCCCGACCGTCGATGGCCTTGGCATGTTGCTGCATCAGGGTGTGCCGGGGTTCGAGCGCTGGTTCGGCCGTCGCCCCGAGGTGGACGCGGAGCTGCGGCGGGTCGTTCTGGGATGAGCTTTCGCCTCGGTCTGACCGGCTCGATCGGCATGGGCAAATCGACCACTGCGGCACTTTTTGCCGAACAGGGCTGCGCGGTCTGGGATGCCGATGCGGCGGTGCACAAGCTTTACGGCCCCGGCGGCGCGGCGGTGGCACCGATCGGTGCGCTCTGGCCCGAGGCGATTTCCGGCGGCGCGGTCGCTCGGCCGGCGTTGAAAGAGATCATCGCGCAGGACGCCGGCGCCCTACCCCGGATCGAGGCTATCGTGCATCCTCTGGTGGCGCAGGATCGGGCGGATTTCGGCCGTCAAAGCGTGGCGGAAATCACGGTTTTCGACATTCCGCTGCTCTACGAGACCGGCGGCACGGCACAGATGGATGCCGTTGTCTGTGTCTTCGTGGCGCCAGAGGTGCAACGGGCGCGGGTTCTGGCGCGCGGCACGATGACCGAGGCGCAATTTGCGCAGATCCTTGCCAATCAGATGCCAATCGCGGAAAAGCGCCGCCGCGCGGATTACGAGATCGAGACCGATACCCTGAGCCATGCCCGCGCGCAGGTTCAGGAGGTGCTGAGGGATATCAAAGTGAGGCTGGCCGATGCGTGAGATCGTTCTGGACACCGAAACCACCGGGTTCGACCCCGAAACCGGCGACCGCATCGTCGAGATCGGCGCCGTCGAGCTCTATAACCACATGCCCACGGGCCGCACCTACCACCAATACATCAACCCCGAGCGCGGCATGCCGCAAGAGGCCTTCGAGGTGCACGGTCTGGGCGACGAATTTCTGGCCGGCCAGCCGGTGTTCAAGCTGATTGCGCAGGATTTCCTCGATTTTGTCGCCGATGACGCCAAACTGGTAATCCACAACGCCAGCTTCGACATGAAATTCCTCAATGCCGAGCTGCGCTGGCTCAATCTGCCGCAGATCGCCATGGATCGCGCCATCGACACCGTTGCCATGGCGCGCAAGAAATTTCCCGGCTCGCCGGCCTCGCTCGATGCGCTGTGCCGGCGGTTCAGCATCGACAATTCCGCGCGAACGCTGCACGGCGCGCTGCTCGACAGCGAAATCCTGGCCGAGGTCTATCTGGAACTGATCGGCGGACGGCAGCCCGGGCTGGTGCTGGCCAGTGTGGAAAAGACCAATGTCGCCAGCGGCGGCGGGGTCTGGAAGCCGCATCCCCGGCCAACCCCCCTGCCCGCGCGGCTGACAGAAGAAGAGCGCGCCGCCCATGCCGCCTTGGTCGAGGGCATGGGCGAAAACGCGCTCTGGAACCGGTATTGACGCGGCAGGCCGGGCTGCTGCCCGGCCGCGGTCTCATGCGTCGGGTGTGGCTTTCGCCTGGGCCTGCTGTGCGGCCTGGCGGCGCATAATTTCGTTGCGATAAAGTGCAACAAAATCAATCGTTTCCAGATTGAGCGGCGGGAAGCCGCCATCGCGGGTCACATCCGAGACGATGCGGCGCGCGAAGGGGAAGATCATTCGCGGACATTCGATCAGCAGATAGGGATGCAGCTGATCCTCGGGCACGTTCTCGATCTGGAAGACACCGGCGTAATCCATTTCCAGCAGGAAGAGCACGTCGCTGGTGGCCTTGGATTTCGAGGTGATCTTGAGCTTGAGCGCGACTTCGAACTGGTTGTCCTGCTGCCGCTTCTTGGCATCGAGGTTCACTTCGACCTGGATGTCGGGCTGCACCTCGCCGGTGGTGCCCTTTTGCGACAGGATGTTTTCGAACGACAGGTCGCGCACATATTGCGCCAGCACGTTCATCTTGGGCTGCTGCGCCTGCTGCTGTTGTTGCGGCTGCGCGGCTGCGCCGTTCTCGGTTTCGTTTTCGGCCATGGATTGTCTCCCCAAATGCGTTTGAGGTGCTTTACCAGCCCGGCCCTACAGGCTCAATGGCTGCTCCATCCCGAAGGGCCGCCGGGCTTGCCGTTTTCCTCGGAAACCTCGGAATAATCGCCGTCGATCACCGTGTCGCGTGGCTGCGGCCGGCGCGGATCAGGGCGCTGGCCCATTTCGAAACGCTGCACCTTCACCCGTTTGCTGATGAAGTCAAAGACAACCGCCCGCACCGGCGGCATCAGCAGCGCAAAGCCCAGCGCATCGGTGAAAAACCCCGGGGTCAGCAGCAAGGCGCCGGAAAACAGGATCATCGCGCCATCGGCCAGCGGTTTTGTGGGGTTCTGCAATTCGGAAAACGATCGCTGGAGGTTGGCAATCGCATGCCGCCCTTGCTGGCGCACCATGATTGTGCCGAGGATCGCGGTCAGGATCACGATGGCCAGCGTCGGCCACAGACCGATCGCGCCACCAACCTGAATGAACAGCGCAATCTCGATCAACGGAACGAGAAGAAAGGCCAGCAGAAGATACATGTAGCGATACCCCGAAGGTGAAAGATGGTGTGGTGGACTTGCACCCACCTTGGCCTTACATAAGTGCAACAGCATCCGCTTTCAAAGTGTGTCACTCATGAGGTTCTGATGAATTCGCCCCTGCTCCAGCTTCTTGTCCTTGCTGGGATTGCCGTATTTCTCATTCTGCGGCTCAAATCCGTGCTGGGCACGCGAGACGGCTATGAAAAGCCGCCGGTGCCTCGTGGGGGTGCGTCACAAGACGCCAAACGCGATTTCGAAGTGATCGAAGGCGGGCCGGACCACGATATCACCGATCATGTCCCCGAAGGTTCTTCGGCGGCGCGGGCGCTGACCGAGATGAAGCGGGTCGAACCGTCGTTCAACGTGTCGGAATTCATGGGTGGTGCGCGCGGCGCCTATGAGATGATCCTGATGGGCTTCGAACGTGGCGATCTGGCCGAGATCAAGCCGTTCCTCGCAGAGGATGTCTATGAAACCTTTGCCGAAGTCGTCGAGGCGCGCGAAGAACAGGGGCTGACCATCGAGGCCGAGTTCGTCGGCGTGCGCGAGTTGACGCTTCAGGATGCGACCTTTGACAAGGCGACCGACCGGGCCGAGATCACCATGAAATTCATCGGCGAGCTGACCCAGGTGGTGCGCGACAATTCTGGCGAGATCATCGAAGGCAGCCAGACCCAGGTCAAGAAACAGAAAGACATCTGGACCTTTGCCCGCAACATGGGCGCCGACGACCCGAACTGGGTGCTCGTGGCAACGGATGAGTGAGCCGGTGCCATGCGGAGGTTGCTGTCTCTTCTCGGCTTGATCGGCCTGACGATGGGAAGCTCTCCCGCCTCTTCTGAGATCTCTTATCAGGTTCTGTCCTTCGACCAGCTCGATGGCTGGGACAAGGACGACCACGATGCGGCGCTGCGCGTCTTTCGCAACACCTGCATCGATATGTATGGCCCGGACTGGAATGCGCTCTGTGCCCTGGCGCATGACATGGACGACGGGCGCGCCTTTTTCGAGCTGATGTTCCGGCCGGTGCTGATGGAAGACGGCCAGGAGATGCTCTTTACCGGCTATTTCGAACCCGAACTCGAAGGGTCGCGCTATCCCGGCGGGCGATTCCGTTGGCCTGTCTACCGCATGCCCGGCGAGGCGCAAAACCGCCCCTGGCTGTCACGACGCGAAATCCTGACCTCTGGGGTGATGGATGGTCGCGGGCTCGAGATCGCCTGGGTCGATGATCCGGTCGAACTGTTTTTCCTGCAAATCCAGGGTTCAGGCCGCATCCGTCTGGATGACGGATCGGTGGTGCGGGTGGGTTATGCCGGCAAGAACGGCCATGAATACCGTTCGGTCGGGCAAGAGCTGGTGCGGCGCGGCGTCTATCAGTCGCATCAGGTCTCGGCCCAGGTCATCAAGAACTGGGTGCGGCGCAATCCGGTCGATGGCCAGGAGCTTTTGTTTCACAATCCGTCTTACGTCTTTTTCCGCGAAGTCTCGGAAGTGCCGGCCGAATTGGGGCCTCTTGGGGCGATGAACCGGTCGATCACACCGATGCGCTCGGTGGCCGTCGATCCGGATATCGTGCGGCTGGGCTCGCCGGTCTGGATCGAAAAGGATGGCAAGGGGCCGATGCGGCGGCTGATGATCGCCCAGGACACCGGATCGGCGATCAAGGGCGCGCAGCGGGCCGATATCTTTGTCGGCACCGGCGACGAGGCCGGACGCAGGGCCGGGCGTCTGCGTGATCCGGGGCGGATGGTGGTGTTGATGCCGATCCAGCGGGCCTATGCCCTGCTGCCGGAATCGGTGCAATGACTCGCAAGCGCAAGCTGCGACCGGAAGAAGCGGAGCTTTGGGGTCAGGTTGCACGTTCGACCACGCCGCTCGATCGGGCGCGCGGGCTCGACAGCACCCGTCCTGCCCCGAAAAAGCCCGAACCGGCGCCGAAAGAGGCCAAACCCCGGATCGAGCCGTTCCGGGTCGGCCAGAACGCCCGCGCCACGCCCGCCGGGAATGCGCTGGCGCCGTCGATCTCGGCTTCGCTGGCGGCCGATCCGCTGGCGATGGACAAGAAGGCCTTTACCCGGCTCAAGCGCGGCAAGCTCAAGCCCGAAGCCCGGATCGACCTGCACGGCATGACGCTCGAGCGTGCGCATCCGGCGCTGGTGGGCTTCGTCCAGCGCGCCTCGGCCCGGGACATGCGGCTGGTTCTGGTGATCACCGGCAAAGGCAAGACGCGGCCCGACGACGGCCCGATCCCGCAACGCCGCGGCGTGTTGCGCCATCAGGTGCCGCAATGGCTGCGGATGGCGCCGCTAGGGCCGCTGGTGCTGCAAATCAGCGAGGCGCATATCCGCCATGGCGGCGGCGGCGCCTTTTACGTCTATCTCAGACGGCGACGCTGAGCCCCGGCCGCGCCTGCGTCACGCCGATGGCCATCATCGCGCTGGCAAAGACGAAATACCCGGCAACGCCCATGTATTGCGCCTCGATCCCGACACCGGCGTCGATCAGGACACCGGTCAGCCCCGGCCCCAGCGCCGAGCCCAGCACCATGACCGCCGCCGCCATCGCCTTGATCGATCCCAGATGCGCGGTGCCGTAGAATTCGGCCCAGAACGCATTGGGCAGGGTCATGTTGGCGCCGGTGGACAAGGCCAGAAAGAAAAAGCCGAACAGCGCCGAGGCCGGGCTTGTGGCATAGGCGAAGAACACGAAAGCCGCGACCATCGGCACCTGGTAAAACGGCATCAGCCGCGCGGTGCCGAGCTTGTCGAGCAGCCAGCCCGAGACAATCATCGCGCCGACGCTGATCGCGGTATAGACCGGAAACAGCGCCACCAGATCGAGATGCGCCCAGCCCTTGACCTCGGCGTAATGCACCTGCTGGAAAAAGAACGCCGTGTTGAAGGCCGGCGGCCCCAGAAGCGCCGGCACCATGAACCAGAACAGCCGATGCCGCAGCGCCTCGCCCCGGGTCCATTGCCGCGCCTGCATGCCGGTGGATTGTTCGCTGGTGGCAAGGCTTTGCGGGGTACGTTCGCGGCGCAGGAGCAGCAGGAGCAGCGGAATGCCGGCGGCAGCGATCATCGCCGCGACGAGCCAGAGCAGACGCCAGTCGAACATTCCGAGCAGGGCGACAAAGACGATCGGCAGCAAGGCCTCGCCAAAGGAGAACCCGAGCGCCGCGATCGACAGCGCCCTGCCCCGCATCGCCACGAACCAGCGCGCCATCGCGACCGCCGAGATATGGCTTGTCATGCCTTGCCCGGTCAGCCGCAGCGCAAAGATCACCAGTGGCAGCAGCCAGACGGTGGAAAACGCCATCGACAGGCAGGCCAGCGCCAGAAGCACCAGCACGCCCGAGCCCAAAACGCGGGCGCGAAACCGGTCGGTCAGACCGCCGGCCCAGACCATGACGGCGGCCGACAGCGTGGTGCCGAGCGAATAGATCCCGCCCCAGGCGCCATGGGACAGGCCGAATTCGGCGCGGATTTCGCCGGCAAAGACCGAGATGAAGAAGGTCTGGCCGAAACTGGAAAGAAAGGCCAGAAGCGCCCCGGCGGCCAGCCAGGGAGCATTTTGCAACAGAAAGGATCGTTCACGCACAGCGATGGCTCCTTGCCGCACGGGACCCGTGCGGGAGCCGGTGCTTGAGGTTCAGTTTGACAGAGTCTGAGTGGTCGTGGTCACATCCGACGCCGTTCCGAGCGCGGCACCGAAGAGCGAGAGCACGGTGCGCACCGCAACGACAGGCGATTCAGTGGCCAACACGGTATCGTTAGGGTTTATCAGGAAATTTCGCGCCGCAAACAACCCGTCGGCCGTCGTCAGATCGAGCGAAAAGATCACGTGCTGGCGTTTCGGGCCATTGGCCGGCTCGAGCACGATGTGCCGCGCGGCATATTCCCGCAGGATCAGCACGCCCTTGGGGTTTGCCCGCTGGTCGTTGATGCCGCCCATGAGCGAGACGGCTTCAAGCGCGGTGACATATTCCTTGGGGAAATAGATCAGCTCTTCCGAGCCGGAGGCACCGAGGGCGCTGAAGGCGCGTTCGTCCTGTTGCACGATCACCTTGTCATTGCCGTGCAGCCGGGTGTTCTTGGACGGGCTGTCGAACAGGTCCTTGGCGGGGATCGAATAATTGGATGCGCCCCGGTTGAGCGTGATGATCGGATTGCGCAGAGCCGGGTTGATGCCGCCGGCGGTGGCCAGGATGCTCAGGATCGAGGTGTTGCGATCGGGCAGCGGATAATTGCCCGGGCTGGCGACGCCACCGACCACGCTGACCGCATGGGCCACGCCGGGCGCGGCGGTGAGCTGCACCTGTGCGTCAGGGGCGATGGCCACAAGCGAGTCCTGAATGCGGGCGCGGGCGCCATCGGCGGTCAGGCCATTGACCACCACGTTGCCGACATAGGGGATAAAGAGCGCGCCGCTGGGCGAGACAACCAGCCCTTCCATCACCGCGATGTTCGAACCGGCCTGGGTGATCAGCGAATTGACCTGGCTGTCCCAGATCTGGATGTTCACCTGATCACCGGGCCGCAGCACCTGGCTTTGCGGGCCGCGGCTGGCCGCGATCCAGTGGAAACTGCCGCTCCAGCCGGTGACCGGCCATTTCGAGATCAGGGCAGCGTTGAGCCGGGTGACGGGCACAAGATCGAACGGGGCGCCTTCGGATTTGGTCTGGCGGGTGACCTCGCGTTCGAGCGCCGCCCCGCGCGGCAGCGGACCGCAGGCCGCGACACCCAGAAGCAATGCAACAACGAAAAAGCGCAATACCTTGTGCACGTAGACGTCCCCCGAACATCGATGCTTGTTATCGTCAGCTTTCTAGCGACACTTTAGGGTGATAAACAGTCCGTGAATTCAAGAAAATCAACGGTTCGCCAACGTGTCAGGCTGCAAGCAGAAGAAAAAAGTCCTCGTCCTCGGCGCGACCGGGCGCGTGGCGCGGCTGCTGCGGCGGCAACTTGACGTGAAGCCGATTGAAAACACGGAGTTTTTCTGGATATCCCGGCGAATGGTGCCGGGCGTCGATCAGGTTTTCGAAGTGGGCGACGATGTTGACTATTTGCCACAGTGCAATGCCGTTCTTGCGCTGTGGGGCGCTGTATCTGGGGGCGAAGAGGCGCTGAACGGCAATATCTCGCTTGCCTGCGAGGCACAGCGCATCGCCCGCGCCTGCGGCGCCGACCGGGTTCTGCATGCCTCTTCGGCGGCGGTCTATGCGCCCTCGCTCTCGCCGATCGACGAGACCGCGGAATGCGCGCCTCGCAATGCCTATGGCGCCGCGAAATTGCGGATGGAACAGGCCTTGCTGGGGGCCGAGCCCAAGGCCGTCTGCCTGCGCATCGGCAATGTGGCCGGGGCGGATGGATTGCTGTCGGCGATCGCCGACAACCCGTCGGTGACGCTGATCCGGTTTCCCGACGGGCGCGGCCCGGTGCGCAGCTATTTGCAGCTTGCGACCATGGCGCGTGTGGTCGATGGGCTGGTGCGGCTCCCGGTCTCCGGCATGCCCGATATCCTGAACGTGGCCGGGACCGCGCCGGTGGCGATGGAAGAGCTGGTGCGGGCCACCGGCTGCGGATTGGACTGGCGACCGGCGCCACGGGGCGCGCTGCCGGTGATGGCGCTGGATGTCGGGCGGCTGACCTCGCTGATGACGCTGGACCCGCCCAGCACCGATGCTGCCGAAATCGTCGGCGAATGGCGCAGGATCGGACAAATGCCATGACCCCGCAGAAACGTCTCCTCGATCTGGTCAGCGCGCTTTTCCTGCTGATCGTGCTCAGCCCGTTGATCTTGGGCGTTGCGCTGGCGATCCTGATACAGGATGGCCGGCCCGTTCTGTACCTGTCCGAGCGGATGAAATCGCCGACCGAGCCGTTCCGGCTGTTCAAGTTTCGAACGATGACGGTTTCCGGCGCCGATTCCGGTGTGTCCGGCGGCGACAAGAGCCGGCGGATCACGCCGATCGGCCGGTTTCTGCGTGCCAAGCGGCTGGACGAGTTGCCGCAATTGTTCAACGTTCTTAAAGGCGATCTGAGCTTTGTCGGCCCGCGTCCGCCGCTGCGGATGTATGTCGAACGGTTTCCCGAGATCTATGCCGAGGTGCTGAGTTGCCGTCCCGGTATCACCGGTCTGGCGACGCTGGTCTATCACCGGCACGAAGCGCGCATTCTGGAAGATTGCGCCACCTCGGCCGAAACCGACGCTGCCTATTCCCGCCGCTGCGTGCCGCAAAAGGCGCGGCTGGACATGATCTATGCCCGCCGGCAGAGCGTCTGTTTCGACCTGCGGCTGATGTTCGCGACGGTGTTTCGCCGGATCAGCCTGCACAGGGGCCGGTCCCGCGGTGCCTGAACGGCGATTGGCGGGAATCCGCCGGTCGGGCCGCCCTTGGGGCGGGATCCGCGGGCAGAGTGGCGCCAGCGAAATCAACGATATATCCTGTCACGGTTATTATGCTAACCACGGGTCGGCGCGGAACCCGCTGGTAAAGAATTACGAAGACGGAATTTTTCCGGAGGTCGATTGATGCTGTACAGTCTTTTGGTTCGGATGAGCCGGGGCCAGAAGGGCTTCGTCATCGCCAGCATCGACCTCGCGCTGATCGTCTTTTCATTTGTCGGCGCCAATTCTCTTCTGATCGGCCGGATGCCCACGTTGCAGGTTCTGCGGGCCAGCCTGCCCTATCTTTCGGTGATGCTCCCGGTCGGTCTTGCGGTCATCCTTTACCTCGGATTGCACCGGAAAAAGCTCATCACCTATGAGCTCAAGGGCGTTTTGCAGTCCGGTTTCATGGCAGTGACGGTAGGTCTTTCGGGTGTCGCCACCAGCATTGCCATCGGCACCTACATCTCGGTGCAGCTTTTTGTCATCGCGTCGATGATCCTGCTGATCGCGTCCGCGGGGCTCAGGCTCTTGCTGCGCGAGTTGGTTGTCCGGGCCTATCTGCGCGGCAAGGCGCTCAAGCGGGTGCTGATCTACGGCGCCGGGCGCACCGGACAACAGCTTGCCTCCGCGCTCTATTCCGACATCGAATTGCAGCTGCACGGTTTTATCGACGACAACCCCGGAACCCACGGGATGACCGTCTCGGGCTTCAAGGTCTATTCCCCGAACAAAATCGAATCACTTGTCGAAAAGCTGCGGATCGACCGGATCATCCTGGCCATGCCCGCCGCCAGCGAGGCTGACAAGGCGCGCATCGCCCGCCGCCTCAGCCATCTGGCCTGCGAAGTTCACATCATGCCGTCGTTTGCGCAGATGCTGCTGGATCACGGCAACCGCACCAGCACCAAGCCGCTGGATTTTTCCAAGCTGCTGGGGCGCAACCATCTCGAGGCGGAATTGCCGGGGGTGAGCGATGCCTATGAGGGCAAATGCGTGTTGGTCACCGGGGCCGGCGGGTCGATCGGCTCCGAGCTGAGCCGGCAGATCGCCATGTGCCAGCCGGCCAAGCTGATCCTGCTCGATCATTCCGAGCTGCTGCTCTACAAGATCCAGCGCAAATTGAACGCCTTTCAGAACGATGTCGAGATCGTGCCGGTCCTCGGGTCGATCTGCGAGCCGGGCCTTGTCGATCGGATCTTTGCCGAGAACGAGATCGACGTGGTGCTGCATGCCGCCGCCTACAAGCATCTGCCGCTGCTCGAGCTCAACACCATCGAGGGATTGCGCAACAATGTGATCGGAACAAAGGTCGTGGCCGATGCCGCCCGCCGCCACGGGGCCGAACGATTTATCCTGATCTCCAGCGACAAGGCGGTGCGGCCGAAAAGCGTGCTGGGCGTGTCGAAACGGCTGGCCGAGATGCTGGTGCAGGATCTCGCCACGCGTCCGGGCCGCACGATGTATTCGATGGTGCGCTTCGGCAATGTGCTGGGCTCCTCCGGTTCGGTCATCCCGCTGTTCGAGGATCAGATTGCCAACGGCGGCCCGGTGACGGTGACCCATACCGATGTGACACGCTATTTCATGACGGTAAGCGAAGCGGTGCGGCTGGTGTTGCTGGCCGGCTCTTTCGCGCGCGGTGGAGATGTCTTCGTGCTCGACATGGGCAAGCCGATCTCGATCTGGCAGGTGGCGCGCAAGTTGATCGAGAACGCCGGCTATACCGTGCGCGATGCTGCCAATCCCGATGGCGATATCGAGATCCTGTTCACCGGGCTGCGCCCCGGCGAGAAACTCTGCGAAGAGCTGCTGATCGGCACCGACATGCTGACCACGCCGCACCCCAAGATCCTGCGCGCTCAGGAAACCCATCTGTCGGAACTGGAAATGGCCAATGTCCTGCAAGAGCTGCGCCGCGCCGTCGAAACCCACGACACAGAGGCCGCGAGCCTGATTGCCGACCGCTGGGTTGAACACGAAGGCAAGAGCGTTCGGGACAAGACCGCCACCGAAGGCAGCCTCGGCGCGGGCTGACCCGGCGCCGGGCGTGTGACTTTTCCGTCAGAACCTAAGCTGTTGCAGCTTGGCCATCCCGAGCCGATTGCCGAACCATTGCTCTGACCGGACGATCCGGCCCCGGCCATCGACGTGGTATTTGTTGTTGAAGATGAACCAGGTGTCGTTCTCACGACAGGTTTCGATCATTGCCGTGGTGCCTTTGACGCTGGCCGATGGCCCATCAACCTGCACCTCGCAGGTAAAGCGGTAGCGCACGGTGATGTCTTCGCCATTGAGAAATCGCATCTCGCGCGCGATCGTGCCGGCGCGACGATTTGCTATGAGGCTGGGCAGGGCGCCAAAACTTACCGACATCAGATCGCCACCAAGGCCGCGGCTGCCGCGGGCCAGACCGTTCTGCAAGCTCACGGTCTGGCGCGAGGCGGTGGCATAGGTGTCGATCGGGCCGTTGGCGCCGATCTTGGCGATCAGCGCGTTGGATTCGATGCGCGGAAAATCGATCAGTACCAGCGGTTGCGTCGCTTGCGCCGCCGCCTGGCTGGCCTGTTCCGCGGTGACCCGGGTCGGGCCTGCGCTTTGCTGTCCGGTTAGCTTGCTGCTCAGGGTGTTGCGCACCAGGGTACCGGTGTCGCTGCCCAGCTTTTCGCCGCCGGAACAGGCCGCCAGAAGGGTGGCGCAGCCAAGCGCCACCAGCGTGCCAAGACCAAGGCGGCGGGAGTGTTTTTGCACCTCTGTCACGCTCATCTCCAGAACTTGCCCCAGCTCTTGGCCATTTCGGGCTGGTGATAATCACGCACCTGCTCATAGAGCCGTCCGTCGACCTTGAGCCGTGCGCCGCCGTCGCGGGTGAGCGACTGGATCGCGAAGGTGCTGCGCTCGGTCGAGGGCTGTGCCGACACCGCACCCAGCGGAATGGTGATGCGGATGCCCTTGTCGAAGGAACCTTCGCCGAAATCTTCGAACTTCGTGTCCGTCACCGTGGCATAGGCGCCGACGCGCCAGCCGTTCACGAACTCGCGGTCAAGGGTGACGGTGGCGCCCAGATCGCCGGCCAGATAGCTGCCGACGTCAAGCTGGCCGTGAAAGCCGTTGCCGAAATCGTAGTAGGCCGAGACATGGCCGTTGAAATCGGGGATCGTGCCGGTGCGGGTCTCGGACGAGCGCAGGCCGAAGAGCTGATCGAAATCGCGCGGTTTGACGTAGTTCAGCTCGACGCCCAGGGCGAGACGGCTGTCGACCGGTTTCCACAGCATCTCGCCGGAGACCCCGGCATACATGTCTTCGAGATAGCCGGCGGTGACGCGGCTGTAGACGTTGGGCGCGACGCGGCCGTAGTGCGCCAGCGTCAGCTGCTCGATCGCCGGGTCGCCTTCCTTGGCGTAGCGGGCCTTTTCCGTCCGCACCAGCGGCAGCGCATCGTCGTCCTGACGATCGATGTCGGTGAGGTTGCCCGCCAGGCGCTTGGTGACCGAGCCCGAAAGCACCAGGTTGGCGGTGGGCCGATAGCTGGCCTTGGCACGCACCCCGAAATCGCCGCGCAGCGGGCTCTCGGGGTCGAAGAACGAGAACTCGGTATATGGCGAGATCGCCCAGCCAAAGCGCGGATATTCGTCATCAAACGCCGAGGGCGCCCGGCCGAACCCGTCAGAAATGGCGGTGCGGGCCAGGATTTCGGCGTTGTCGCGGTGTTCCAGCGCCTCGAGATCCGAACGCTGGAGGGTGACCGCGGACAGCGCCATGCCGTTGACGACCGGCACGATCACGAAACTCTCGATCGAGGCGGGCAACACCCGGGTCATGGCGCGGGCGGTGCGTCCGATGGCCTGCGGAACCTGGCCATACCGCGGGTTGCGCAGGCGGACCACGGCGCGGCGCGGCTCGAGCTTGAGCCCCTCGAGCACGAGGCCGTCATTCGTCATCGCGGTATTGAGCGCGCTGCGATAGTCCGAGGTGTCGGCGGTGACCCAGCCCAAATCGCTGGCGGCCCCGGGCGCACGTGGTGACACCGGGACAGGCGCGCTTTCGGCGCCACCGGGAACGGCGGCGTCCTTGGGATTGGTGTGGACGGTGACCTGCGCGCCGATGGTATTGCCATAAAGATGGTAGAGCGAGAGCTGCGCGCCATTGTCAAAACGGTAGTCGACGCCGAAATTCCACGGCGAATCGTCGTCATGCTCGCCCCGGGTCCGCTCGCTTTCGTAGGTGTCCGAGGAATATTCCGCCGAAAAGGCCAGCCGCTCGGTCAGCGCGTAGCTCATCCCGGCAAAACCCGCCACATCGCCCCGGAACCACCGGTCATAGGTTGGCAGCCCGCCTTCGCCCAGCAGCTCTTCGGGCCGATTGCCGGTTTCGGCAAAGGGGTTGCGAGAGCCGAGGCGGCCCCAGCCGACGCCGCCGGTCACATCGAGACCGGGGATGATTTCCTTGGTGGCCACCAGATATTCGCCGCCGTAAAGCCCGGTGCCGATGAAATCCTGAAGCCCGACAACGACGCCGGGCAGGAGATCGCCCTCGTCGAGAAGCTGGTAGCGCAGGTCGAAGCTGCGGTCATAGAACACCCCGTCGACCGAGCCGGCGGCCGAGAAATCCGAGATCCGCGAATAGCGGAACGAACCCGACAGCCGCGGCGTGATCTGAAAGCTGAGTGTCCCACGGCCCTGTGTGCCGCCGCCACCGATCGTCGTCGAGAGCGTGGCATCGGGCGCGACCCGCGCGGTCGGCATGTCGATCAGGCCGGGCAGGCCGTAGAGGTTGTAGGATGGAATGCCCTCGGCGGTGGCGGTGGGTGCGGCAAGCGCCGTCAGGCCCGCCAGCGTCGCGGCGACGCTTCCCCGCAGGGTGGCTTTCAACGAATTTGGCATGAAATCGCCCCGTCCCAATAGTCTTGCCTTCGTGATAGGCGGCAATGGCCCGCAAGTCCATGAGGGCAGGGGCGATTGCTGGCGGTTGTGACAAAATACGAACGCTTGCGCCCCGGCGCCGGCAAACCCCACGAATTGTAGATGTTAAGTCAGCGGTAACACCTGCTCTGCTATCCCTGTCCCCGGGTGAAACAGGGTGGTGAGACCATGAGTGCTGACGGAAACGTCGCGCCGGTCATCATCAAACGGAAAAAGGTTGTTGGCGGGGACGGGCACCATGGCGGTGCCTGGAAGGTCGCCTACGCGGATTTCGTGACCGCGATGATGGCATTTTTTCTTTTGATGTGGCTGTTGAACGCGACAACGGAAAAACAACGCAAGGGGCTGGCGGATTACTTTGCACCGACCATTCCGATCAACCGGGTGTCGGGCGGCGGCAGCGGCGCCTTTGGCGGCGACAGCGTGTTCTCGGAAGAGACCCTGCCACAGAACGGCACCGGCGCCTCTAACAAACATCCGACGAATGGCGACAAGGCGCGCGGCGACACCGGCATAGATCCCTCGGGCGAAAAGGCCGGCGACACGGCTTTCGAAGCGCAGGTCAACACCATCAAGGAGGCGCTTTACGGAAGGGGCGGCGAAAGCATGGTGGCCGAAAACGCGCTCAGGCATGTGGTGCTGAAGACCACCGACGAGGGCCTGGTGCTCGAGCTTTTCGAGCTGCCTGACAGCCGCTTGTTCGACGCGTTTGGCAATCCGACCGAGGTTCTGGCGGTGCTGGCCGATGCCCTGGCCGAGGCCGCAAGGACGGTGGACAACCCGCTGGCGATCGAGGGCCATGTGCCGACCAGCCCCATTGTGCTGCGCCGGAACTTGGCCTGGGACCGCTCGGTCCAGCGCGCGCAGTTGTTTCGCAACATGCTGGAATTCGAAGGGCTTCCGCCCGGAGATGTGGCGCGGGTGACCGGCCACGCCGACCGCGACCGCGTCGATGACAATCCGCTGGCACTGCGCAACAGCCGGCTCGAGGTGATCTTTCTCAGGCAGCAAAGCCCGTAGGATTTTAGCTGTTAGCGCGCTGTTAAGCCGGAGGCGTCTATCTGTTGCGTCAAGCAATCGATGCAGCAGAAAGGCGTGTCCATGACGATCTCTTCTTCCCTCAATGCCGGTGTGGCGGGGTTGGCCGCGAATGCCACGCGACTTGCCGGCATATCCGACAATATCGCCAATTCCTCGACCTATGGGTACAAACGGGTCGATACCGAGTTTCATTCGCTGGTGCTGACGCAATCCTCGCGCTCCTATACCGCCGGCGGCGTGCGGACCAGCACGCAGCGGCTGATCGATCAGAGCGGCTCGCTGATCACCACGTCGAACCCGACCGATCTTGCCGTGCGGGGGCGGGGCATGCTGCCGGTGGCCACCGGCAGCGACGTGCGCACCAATGGCCCCGACGCCGAGATGCTGCTCACCACCACAGGTTCGTTCCGGCTGGACGAGGACGGTTATCTCAGCACGCCCTCCGGCCTGGTGGTGATGGGCTGGCCGGCCAGCGTCGACGGCACCATCCCCTCGTTTTCGCGCGATACCGCTGACGGGCTCGAGCCGATCCAGTTTTCCCAGAACCTGACCGGCGACCCGACAACCCAGGTCGACATGAATCTCAACCTGCCGGCCACTGCCACCCTGACCGGTGCCAATGGCGATCCCTACAGTCTCTCGGTCGAATATTACGACAACCTCGGCACGTCGCAGAGCATCAACATCACCTTCACCCCGACGGTGCCGGCCAGCGGCGCGTCGAACGAATGGACAGTGGTGATGTCGGATTCCGCCCAGGCCGGCGCGGTTGTCGGTGAATATACCATCACCTTTGACAACAGCCGCCAGACCGGCGGCACCATCGCCTCGGTCGTCGATATTTCCGGCGGCGCCTATGATCCGGTGACCGGGGTGATCCCGGTGACGGTCGCGGGTGGCCCGATCGACATCAACATCGGCGCCGTTGGCGACACCCGCGGCCTGTCGCAGCTCTCCGACAGCTTCGCGCCGATCTCGATCACCAAGGACGGCTCGCCGGTGGGCAACATGAACTCGGTCGAAGTCGATGAGAACGGCTATGTCCATGCCTTGTTCGACAGTGGCGTGACCCAGCTGCTCTATCAGATCCCGCTGGTCGACATGCCCAACCCCAATGGCTTGCAGGCGCTCGACCAGCAGACCTATCGCGTCTCGCCGGAAAGCGGCTCGTTCTTTCTCTGGGATTCCGGTGAAGGCCCGACCGGCGACATCAAGTCGTTTTCGCGGGAGGAATCCACCACCGATGTGGCGACCGAGCTGACTTCGATGATCCAGACCCAGCGGGCCTATTCGTCGAATGCCAAGGTCATCCAGACGGTGGATGAGATGCTTCAGGAAACCACCAATATCAAACGCTAAGGCGCTGTCGCCGGAACCGAGGTGAGCCATGTCCTTCTCTGGATCCCTGTCCAACGCCCTGTCGGGTTTGCGTGTGTCGTCGCTGGCGGCCGAGATTGTCTCGTCCAACCTGGCCAATGCCACCAACGCGGCCTATGCCACGCGCGATCTCGAAATCTCGGTGCGCGCCAGCGGCGCCGCTGGCGGGGTCGGGGTGGTCGGGGTCACCCGGTCGGTCGATCCGACGCTGCTGGGCGAATGGCGCCGGGCCCGGGCCAGCACGGCGGAACTGAGCACCGGCAACGACTATCTCGCCAGGGTGGAGCAGGTCTTTGGCACGCCGGAATCCCCCGGCTCGCTCGCGGATCTGATGACCCGGTTCGAGGCCGCGCTGGTCTCGGCGGCGGCGCGGCCCGATCTCTCCATCCGGCTCGATGCCGCGGTCTCGTCGGCCGGCGCGGTCGCTGGCGCGCTGCGGGCCACATCGTCGGAGCTTCAGGCGCTGCGCACCGAGATCGACGGCAGGATCGGCCAGACCGTCACGGACCTCAACGCGCATCTCGCCAGGCTGGCCGACCTCAACAGCCGGATCATCAGCGCCGAAGCCAGCGGCGCGCCCAGCCAGTCGCTGCACGATCTGCGCCAGGATGGCATCGGCAAGATCTCTGAAATCGTGCCGCTGCGGGTCTTTCCGCGCGACAATGGCGCCGTGGCGCTTGTGTCCACCACCGGCACCGTGCTGCTCGACGGCGTGGCGGCGAGGATCGACTTTTCCGCAACCAATGCGGTCACCGAATTCAGAACCTTGGCGAACGGCGGCCTGTCCGGCCTCAGCGTCGACGGATTTGACATCCCGGCCTCGGGCGCGGCCAGCCGGATCGGGGGCGGCAGCCTTGCGGCGCTCTTCGACCTGCGCGACGAAACCCTGCCCGGATATCAGACCGAGATCGATGCACTCGCCCGCAACCTGGTCGACCGGTTCCAGGACAGCGGGCTTGATCCGACGCTCGGCGCCGGCGAGGCCGGGCTGTTCACCGATGCCGGCCAGGCCTTTGATCCGGTGAATGAAACCGGCCTTGCCCGCCGCATCGCGCTCAATCCCCAAGTCGACCCGGAGACCGGCGGCGCAAGCTGGCGCCTGCGCGACGGGCTTCAGGCGGCGGCGCCGGGAAATTCCGGCGATGGCACGGTTTTGCTGTCGATGATCGATCGCCTGGCCGAGGCCAGACCCGTCGCCTCCGGCAGCCAGATCGGCCTGTCCGGCACGGCGGCGTCGTTGACCGCGACGCTTCTGTCCGGGGTGGCCGCGGATCTGACCGGCAATGAGGACCGGCTGAGCTATGCCGCCGCCCGCAGCGCCGAACTGACAGAGCAGAAGCTGAGGAGCGGCGTCGATACCGACACCGAGCTGCAAAAGCTCATGCAGATCGAAAAGGCCTATGCCGCCAATGCCCAGGTGCTGAGGACGGTGGATGAGATGATCGAAGTATTGCTGGGGGCGACCTGATGACACTGACACCGATTGGCGACCTGTCGCGGGGCTTTGTCTTGCGTCATCGTCAGGCCGGGCTGCAATCGGAATCGATGCGGCTGCAAACCGAGCTGACCACCGGCCGGGTGGCGGGCACCCGCAACCATCTGCGCGGCGATTATGCCCATCTGAGCGATATCGAGCGCGGTCTCTCGATGCTCGAGAGCTACAGATCCGCGATCGCCGAGAGTGACACGATGACCGCCACGATGCAGGCCGCGCTGGGCGCCGTGCGGGATCATTCCGCCGATCTTTCCGCCGGGCTGATGCTCGCGGCACAGGCCGGTTCCCCTCTCGATCTGCGCATCGCGTCCGCTGATGCCGAACAGGCCTTTGGTGCCCTCGTCGGCCAGCTCAACAGCCGAAGCGCCGGGCGCTCGCTGTTTTCCGGGGCCGCTTACGACAGTGCCGCGCTCGCCGCGCCGGAGGAGATGCTTGCCGCGCTGCGCGGCGTGCTTGCCGGCACGAGCACGTTTGCCGGCGTCGAGGCCGCGTTCGACAGCTGGTTTGGCAGCGGCGGCGGCTTTGAAACAAGCGGCTACCTCGGTGCGACGCGCGATGGCACGCCGCTGCAACTCTCCGAAGATCTGCGCCTCGGCCTGTCGATCCGGGCCGACGATCCGGTGTTTCGCGACACGCTGAAAGCCACCGCCATGTCTGCGCTTGCCGCCGATGAAAGTCTGGGCTTTGCCGAGGATGTTCAGGTGCAGATGATCGAGAGCGCCGGTGCGCAGCTGATCGCGGCGCGGCCCGGGGTGCTCGACGTGATAGCTGGGCTGGGCGTCGTCCAGTCCCGCATCGAGGACGGCAGGGCGCGCAACGAGGCGGCCGGGCTGACGCTGGAACTGGCGCGCAATACGCTGCTCTCGGTCGACCCATACGAAACGGCGACGCGGTTCGAAGCGGTGCAGAGCCAGATCGAAACGCTTTACGCCGTCACCGTGCGCGCCGCGCGCATGAGCCTGCTGGACTACATGAGATGAGCCCGATGCTGCGAACCTGGCTTCTGCTTCTTGTCGCCCTGATCGCCCCGGCCGTCGCCGGCGCCAATCCGATCCGGATCAAGGATCTGGTGGAATTCGACGGCGTCCGTGGCAACGATCTGGTGGGCTATGGCCTTGTGGTGGGCCTAGACGGCTCTGGCGACGGGCTGCGGAATGCGCCGTTCACAGAAGAGATCATGAGCAATATTCTCGAACGGCTCGGCGTCAATGTGACCGGCGAGCAATTCCGCCCCAAGAACGTCGCCGCCGTCTTTGTCACGGCGACCCTGCCGCCCTTTGCCCGTTCGGGCAGCATGATCGATGTCACCGTCTCTGCCATCGGCGATGCCAAGAGCCTGTTGGGCGGGACGCTGATCATGACGCCGCTCAATGCCGCCGACGGCGAGATCTATGCCGTGGCCCAGGGCACGGTGATCTCCGGTGGTGCCAAGGCCGAAGGTGATGCCGCCCAGGTGACATTCGGCGTGCCCACCGCCGGCGTCATCCCGGCCGGCGCCCGGATCGAACGCGAGGTGGATTTCGACCTGTCGTCACTCGATGTCCTGCGGCTGGCCCTGCGGGAGCCGGATTTCACCACCGCCGGCCGGATCGAGACGGCGATCAACCGGGCCTTTGGCCGCCAGGTGGCGGTGATGCTCGATTCCGGCACCGTTCGGCTCGATATCATCGCGACCCGCATGGCGTCGCCGGCGCATGCCCTCGGGCGCATCGAGAACATTCTTGTCGAACCCGAGCGCAAGGCGCGGGTGGTCGTCGATCAGCGCTCGGGCACGATTGTCATGGGCGAGGATGTGCGCATTTCCCGGGTCGCGGTGTCTCAGGGCAATCTGACCCTGCGGATCGAAGAGGCGCCGGTCGCGGTGCAGCCGAACCCCTTTTCCGACGGCGATACGGTTGTCGTGCCGCGCACGCGCGCTGCGATCGAAGAGGAAGCGGGGATCAACCTGGCCGAGGTGCCTGACGGAACCTCGCTGTCCGAGGTCGTGGCCGGGCTCAATGCGCTGGGCGTCGCGCCGCGGGACATGATCGATATCCTCAAGGCGATCAAGGCGGCCGGCGCGCTGCATGCGGAATTCATCGTGCGGTGAGCGCGGCCCCGCGGCAGTAATGCGGACCGCCTGCGGTGCTCGCGTCGCGGCCGGCAGGCCGGCGCGCGTTGCCACGTTCGGCGCCGGGACTGGTGGCCGGGCAGGCGAGCATGGCTCCGAGGTTTGGCCAGGTTCGACCAGGGTCGGGCCATGGGCGCTATCCCAGATAGCCCCGGACCAGACTGCTGGTAACCAGTGCCCAGCCGTCGGCGACCACGAAAAAGGCCAGCTTGAACGGCAGTGAAACGATAGCGGGCGGCACCATCATCATGCCCATCGACATCAGGATTGCGGCGACGACCAGATCGATGATCAGGAAGGGCAGAAAGATCAGGAATCCGATCTGAAAGGCGCGCGAGACCTCCGAGAGCAGAAAGCTCGGCACCAGCACGCTGAGCGGTGCTTCGGGAGAGACCTGATCCGCCGCCACATCGGCGCGCAGCGCGGCCATGGCGTCAAAAGTCTCGGGGTCGAGCCGTGCGGCCATGAAGCCACGGAACGGCGCGAGCGTGCGGACGAAGCCTTCTTCGATGGGCAGGGCGTTTTCCAGCATCGGCTGGATGCCGTCCTGCCAGGCGGCGGTAAACACCGGGTCCATCACGTAATAGGTCAGAAACAGCGCCAGGGTGACGATCAGCATGTTCGGCGGCGCCTGTTGCAGCCCAAGCGCCTGCCGCAGGATCGACAACACCGTGACGATGAAGGGAAAACAGGTGACCGTGATGGCAATGCCCGGGGCCAGGCTGAGCACGGTGATCACCAGGATCAACTGGACCGAGCGCAGCGTGAGCGACTCGCCTTCGCCAAGATCGAGCGAGAATTCCTGCGCCTCGGCGCCGCCGCCCGCCAGGGCAAGCCCGGCGGCAAGCAGGATGCCGCATACGGCGGTTCTGCCGGCAGCCATCAGCCCTGATCCAGATTGTCCCGGAGATCGGCGACCTCGGTGAGCCGCACGGCCAGCTGGCCGGGGGCGTCATCGCCGGCTTCGACAAGCTCGCCCCGGGCGATCAGCCGGGTGCCGACGTAAAGCTCGACCGGGTCATCGATCCGCTTGTCGAGCGTCAGAACCGAATCGGGGCCGAGCCGAAGCAGATCGCGCACCGTCGGCCGGGCCTTGCCAACGCAAATGGTGATTTCGATCGGAACGCTGGTAAAGGGGCTCTGGCCCGCGTCAAACGGCGTGTTTTCGGTCATCCGGGTCTTCCTTCTGAAGATCGTGGGTGAATGCCTCGAGCGCCGAGGAAATCTCGGCGATCATCTGGTCGAGATTGATTTCGATCTCGCGGTCTGGCAGCGAAAGCTGCGCCTGCCCCTCGGCCAGCGCGGCATCGCCCCGGATCGACACCGGAAAGGCGCCATCCTGTGCCACCAGCGCCGCGACCGTTTCGGCCACATCGGGATTGACGAGGATATGCGCCTCGCCGCGTAGCGTGTCGGTCGCGGCGGCCTGAAGTTCCTCGACGATGCGCGGCCCGATCGAATGGCGCAGCATTCGCGGCAGCAGCTTGTCGACGATCTCGACCAGGAGCGGCCGCAATTCGCGGAAGAGGTGGGTGTAGGCCTCGTTGTAGGTGAAGGACATGTCCAGCAGGTTCTGCGCCAGATCGGAGGTGAGGCGCATCCTGTCCTGGGTATGGGCATGCAGCGCATCGTCCCAGCCGGCCTGGTAGCCCTCTTCGAAGGCGGCAAGCCGGCGGGTTTCGATCTCTTCGTCGTTCGGGGCGGGATGGCCGCCGGCCGCGCCCCGGGTGCCGCCGAAATCTTCCAGCAGATGCAGGAGGGACATCAGGCTTTCTCCCCGGTGTCGTCAAGCCAGCCGCGGAGGATCTCGACGGTTTCTTCCTGGCGTTCGCCGATCAGGCCCCGCAGGCGTTCGACGGGGTCGGCCGGCGGCGGGGCCGGTTCGGTGCCGGGTGCCGGCGCCTCGGGCGCGGCCCGCGTCGGCGTCAGCGAGATGAAGCCGCCCTGGCCATCGTCGATCTCGCCGTCGAGCGGCGTGGCGGCCTCGGGCGTGGCCGGCGCGGCGTGGGCCGGCGCGGCTCCGTCGCGCGGCGGCAGGGCCAGCCTGTCGGGCGGTGGAGGATTGCGGAAGATCGGCCGAAGCACGAAGAGCCCGAGGATCAGCGCCACGACGCCGAGCACTGCCATCTGCACCAGCGTGCCGAGATCGAACGGCAGCTGCGCCAACAGGCCGGGGGCGGCCGCGGTGCCGATTTCCGAGACCGGCTCGAAGGCCATCGAGCGGATGGTGATCGCGTCGCCGCGGGCCGCGTCAAAGCCAACGGCCGAGGCCACAAGCTCTTGCAGAGCCTCGATTTCCTGCTCGGGCAGGGGGGTAAATGTCTCGGCGCCACTGCCATCCGGCGTGCGGGTACCATTGACCAGGACTGCCACTGTCAGTCGCTTGATCGCGCCGGGCGCGCGGATCACCTCGCGTTCGGTCTGCGACACCTCGTAGTTCACCCGCTCGCGCGTCTCATTGCCCTGGGATTGCGATTCGCCGCTGCCGCCGCCCTCGCCGGCGGGCAGGTTGGAGGCCACGGTGACATCGCCGCCGCCGGCCTCTTGCGCGGTGTTCGACCGTTCCTCGGTGTCGGTGCTGATGGCGACACGGCTGCCGGGATCGATCCGGCGCTCGCGGATCGATTCGCTGTCGGTCACCGTGTCGACGCTGACCTCGACCACCGCATTTCCGACCCCCACCCGCGCCTCGACCAGCCGGGTGACCGCGTCGCGCAGCGTGGCCGAGCGTTCGTCGCCAACCGAGGCCGGCGCGTCCTCCTCGCTGGCCGCGATCAGGCCGCCGGTGCTGTCGATCACCGACACCCTTTCCGGAGCGAGCCCCGGCACGGCGGATGACACCAGATATTTCAGGGATTTGGCCTGTTGCGGTGACAGGGCGCCGCCGGCGGTGGTGAGAAAGACCGAAGCCGAGCTTTCGCCCTCCCGGCGGAACGGGTTGGTGGCGCCATTGGCGATATGCACCCGCGCGGCCGAGACCCCGGGACTCGACAGGATGGTGCGCGCCAGCTCGCCCTCCTTGGCGCGCCAATAGGCGGCATCGAACATCTGCGAGGTGGTGCCGAAACCGCTGAGCTGGTCGAGCAGTTCGTAGCCCTTGGTGCTGTTGGCGGGGAGGCCCTCGCTGGCCAGGGTCAGCCGCAGCTCATCGCGTTGATTGGACGGCACGAATATCGATCCGCCGCGAATTTCATACTCCAGCCCACGCTGTTCGAGCGCGCGCACCACCTCGCCCGCCGCACCGTTTTCGAGGCCGGCATACAGCAGCGCCATATTCGGCGTGGCGGCCATGCGGCTCATGAAGAACACAGCCGCGAACATGCCCAGACCGGCCGCCAGAGCGGCGATCTTTCTTTGCATGTTCAGCGCTGCCCAGGTCTTGGCGAATTGATCCACTGAATCCTCCGTCGGGTCGGCCTTCTGCACGACATTGCCCCTCCGGTTTCGCCGATCAGCCTTAACAATCGGTTAGTTCCTCTGAGGTTATAGATCGGGAAACCGAGTATTGAGGTGGCCCATGTCGGACGCGGAAATCGAAGAACAGCCGGTCAGGAAGAAATCCAAGCTGCCGTTGATCCTTGGCGTGGTTCTGGCATTGGCCGGCGGCGGCGGCGGGTTCTTTGCGGTCCAATCCGGGATGATTCTCGCCGCGCCATCCGACGCGGCCCATGCCGAGGCGGCCGAGACCAAACCAAAGGCGGCCGCGCTGCTGCCGGATGTCGCCTTTGTGCCGCTCGAACCGATGGTGATTTCCCTGCCGGGGGGCGGGACCAGGCACCTGCGGTTTACCGCCCAGCTCGAGGTACCGAGCGCCGCGCAATCCGATGTCGAGCTTTTGCTGCCGCGGGTGGTGGACGTGTTCAACAGCTATCTGCGTGCGGTCGAGGTGGCCGATCTCGAAGAGCCGACGGCGCTATTGCGGTTTCGTTCGCATCTGTTGCGGCGGGCGCAGCTGGTGCTGGGCGACGAGCGGGTGAGCAACCTGCTGGTGATGGAATTTGTGGTCAATTGACGGGGGCGACATGGTGGAAATGATTGCCGATGTACTTCTGGTTGCCGGGGCGCTGGGCGCCGGGGTCTATTGCTATGTGCTGGCGCGGCGGCTGAGCCGGTTCAACGATCTGGAGACCGGGGTCGGCGGCGCCGTGGCCGTGCTTTCGGCGCAGGTCGATGATCTGACCCGGACGTTGCAGGCGGCGCAATCGGCCGCCCAGGGCTCCAGCCGTTCGCTCGAAGATCTGACCGGCCGGGCGGAAACCGTCTCGCGCAAGCTCGAATTGCTGGTGGCCTCGATGCACGACATTCCCGATCAGCCGCCACAGGCCCCGTGCCAGGAGGCCGAGGACGCGCCGCCAGCGCCGGTCTTTTCGCGCCACTCGCGCGATGCCGGGAGGGCGCAGTAGATGACACAGGACCGCAAGCGTGGCCGTCGCCTCGGCCGCGGCACCCTGGCGATCATCGCCGTGTTGCTTCTGGGCTCCGCGCTCCTGCGGGTCGGGCTTCAGGCGACCGAGGCCATTGCCCGCGAGGCCAGCCCGGAGGCGCTGGCCGAGAGCCTGCCGATGCCGGCGCCCCTGGCCGCGCCGCAGCAATGTGTCAGCGATCCCGATCTGGTGCCGCTGCTCGAGGCGATGGAGACACGCGAGGACCGGCTGCGCATGCGCGAGGAGCGGATGACCATGCGGATGCGGGCGCTTCAGGTCGCGGATGCGCGGATCCAGGAAAAGCTGGCCGAACTCAGGGCCTCGGAAGCGGCGCTGCGCGCGACGATCGCCCTGGCCGACGAGGCCGCCGAATCCGACCTGACGCGCCTCACCTCGGTTTATGAGAACATGAAGCCCAAGGATGCCGCCGCGCTTTTCGAGACGATGGACCCGGATTTCGCCGCCGGTTTTCTCGGCCGCATGCGCCCCGAGGCCGCGGCCGGGATCATGACCGGGCTGTCACCCGAGACGGCCTATCTGGTCAGCGTCGTGCTGGCCGGACGAAATGCCGAGGTGCCCCGGGAATGAGCGAACGGTTTCTTTAGGTTTCCGTGCGATTCCGGGGACAGGCAAACAACAGGTGCATCGATGATCGGATTCGTGGGTATCGCAGTGGTCTTCGTCATGGTCTTTGGCGGCTACCTGCTGGCGGGCGGCAAGCTTGCCATCATCCTCAAGTCGCTGCCGTTCGAAATGATCATGATCGGCGGCGCCGCGCTCGGCGCCTTTCTGATCGGCAATGATGGTGCCGGCGCCAAACATACGCTCAAGGATGTCGGCAAGGTGTTCAAGGGCCCGAAATGGAAGCAGGAGGATTACCGCGATCTGCTCTGCCTGCTGTTCGAGCTGATCCGCATCGCAAAGCAGAACCCGGTGGCGCTGGAGGAACATATCGAAGCCCCCGGCGAAAGCGCGATCTTCTCGAAATACCCCAAGATCCAGGCCGACAAGGAATCGGTCGACCTGATCTGCGACACCCTGCGGGCGGCGACGATGAATTACGACGATCCGCACCAGGTGGAAGAGGTGCTGGAAAAGCGCATGGAGGCCAGCCTGCATCACAAGCTGCATTCCAGCCACGCGCTTCAGACCATCGCCGACGGGCTGCCGGCGCTGGGAATCGTCGCCGCGGTGCTTGGCGTGATCAAGACCATGGGGTCGATCGATCAGCCGCCCGAGGTACTGGGCAAGATGATCGGCGGCGCGCTTGTCGGCACCTTTCTCGGCGTGTTCCTGGCCTATGGTCTCGTCGGCCCCTTTGCCGCCCGGGTCAAGACGGTGGTCGAGGACGATGCGCATTTCCATCAGCTCATTCGCGAGGTTCTGGTTGCCAACCTGCATGCCCATCCGACGAATATCTGCATCGAGGTCGGGCGGCAGAACACGCCGACGCATATTCGGCCCGATTTCAACGATCTCGAAGAGGCTTTGAAATCCCTCAAGCAGGATGCGGCATGAGGCGCGCCGGGATCATCGCCCTGTCGATCCTGAGCGCCGGCATGGTGCAGGCGGCCACCGTGACGGTGAAATCCGGCGAACACGCCGATTTCAGCCGGCTGGTTGCCTATCTGCCGGAAGGCACGGACTATGATTTGCAGGTCGATGGGCGCAGCCTGACGCTGGACTTGGCGGGAGAGGACGACCATCGGTTCGATGTCGGCACGGTGTTCGACCTGATCCCGAAAACGCGGGTCTCCGGCCTCTCGCAGCCCGGCGGCAACCGGCTCACCGTGACGTTGAACTGCGATTGTCAGGTGACCTCGGCTTTCGAGCCGCCGCGATTGCTGATCATCGATGTCGCCGATGCCGTCGGAACGCCTGTCGCGGCGCAGATGCCAGCGCCGTCCCCGGCCGCCCCGCCGGCGGCGCTTCGCGACAGGTTGCGCGCCCCGCTGGTGGCGCGGCAGAGCTATTCGACAAGCGGCGTGTCGCAATTCGCCGAGGCGCTGGCGGGGCGGACGACGCGGCAGATCCTCGATCTTGGCGACCCCGACGCACCGCGCCCTGCCAGCGTGGCCGCACCGGGCCCGGATTTGCGCGACATCGACCTGCCGAACATCGCCGTACTGGGCACGGCGGCAGGGGCACCGGCCCTGACGAAACCGCGCCGCGCTGTCTGTGCCGGCCTGGTCGCGGCGCCGCTGGGCCGGTTCGGCGGCAAGGTGCGATTTTTCAGGGAAAAGGCCGCGCTGTCCGCCGTGCTGTTTACCGAACAGCTCATGCTTGATCCCGGGGTGGCGGTCGAACTGGCCCAGTTGCATCTCTCGCAGGGTCTCGGGTCCGAGGCGGGGCAAATCCTCGGCATGATCGACCGGCCCGAGGAGGGCGCCGGTTTCCTGTCTCAGGTCGCGCGGCTGATCGAAGCGCCGGACAGCCTGCCGCGCAGCACGTTCGAGCCGTATCGCGATTGTTCCGACATGAATGCCATCTGGCCGCTGCTTGCTGCGGCCCGCACGCCGATGGGCGAGGCGGATGCCTGGCGGATCGCCCGCGCCGCCGAATCCCTGCCGCGCCCCTTGCTGAAAGTCATCGGGCCGCGGATGATTGCCCACCTGATTGATGCCGGCCGCAAGGATCCGGCCAACATGATTGCCCGGATCCTCGACCGGTCGGGCAGTGCGGCGGGCAAGACAATGGCCGATGTGCTGCTGGCCGAGGCGGCTTCGGAGCAGGAGGTCATCCTCACCGAAATCGCCGCCTCCAACGGCGAAGAGGCCGCCCGCGCCAGCGCGCTTCTGGTGGATCGCCAGATCGAGGCCGGTGAACCGGTGCCGGACGAACTGGCCCAGCTCGTGGCCAGCCACGCCGAAGAGCAACGCCATGGCGTGGCCGGAAGCATGCTGCGCAAGGCAGAGGCCTTCTCGCTGATCTCCAAGGGCGATTTCGCCGCCGCCTTGCTCATCCTCGGCACAAAGGCCCTGGACGCGGAGGCGGAAGCCTCTGTCACCGCGCAGTTTTTCCGCGAACTGGCCGGCAAGGCGGATACCGTGACCTTCCTCCGCGTCGTCCTGGCCAAGCCCGATCTGGCTGCCACCGCCCCGAGAGAGGTGCGCCAGGCCGTGGCGGCGCGGCTTTATGAGAATCGCTTTCCCGGGCCTGCGGCGCGGCTGATCGTGGGGGGCGAACCGCTCGACGGTGCGCTTCTCGCCGAGGCGCTGGGCGCGCGGTATCACGGCGATGTCGGCATTCCCGATGCGGTGCTCTTTGCGCCGTCCGACACCGCCGACCGGGAAACCGCCGAAGCCCGCCACGCCGCCCTGCTCGGCGCCGGGAGGTTCGCCGAGGCCAAGCAGGCGGCCCTGCGCCTGGGCCGCGAAGACCCGGTGGACCCGTTGCTCGCCAGGCAGCCCGAACCGGACGGCACCGAAGCGCTGAGCGGGCCGGAGCTGAGTTTGCAGCGCGCCAGCGCTCTGACCGAGGCATCAGCCTCCCTGGCCGAGACGGTGGCCCAAGTGCTCGATGATCCCCTGCTGAGGCTCGAACCATGACACAGCTTTGCCGGGCGGCGGCGCCCCGATCGGGGCCGCGATGACAATGGCCGCGAAAATCGGCGGAAATACCGGCCGCGGGCTGGCCGCGATGCTGGTCAATCACACCGTTCTTCTGGCGGTCGGATTGCTCGGGATCGTCGCGATGATGATCCTGCCGGTACCCGCCGTCGTGCTGGATCTCGGCCTGTCATTTTCCTTCGCCCTGGCGATCCTGGTCTTTGTCATCGTGCTTTTCATCGATGAGCCGCTGGAGTTCTCTTCATTTCCGACCATCCTGCTGGCCGGGCTGATGCTGCGGCTGGCGCTCAATGTTTCGTCAACCAAGCTGATCATCGGCGAGGGTCACACCGGCACAAAGGCCGCCGGAAATGTCATCGACGGCTTCGCCAGCTTTATCATGGGCGGCAATTTTGTCATTGGTATCGTTACATTTTGTGTCATCCTTATCGTGAATTTCATGGTCATCACCAAGGGCGCCGCCCGCATGGCCGAGGTCGGCGCGCGCTTTGCGCTCGACGGCATGCCGGGCAAGCAGCTGGCGATCGATTCCGACGTTTCGGCCGGTGCCATCGATCACGAGACAGCCAAGCGGCGCCGCGAACATGATCAGCGCGAGACCACCTTCCTCGGCTCGCTCGACGGTGTGTCGAAATTCGTCAAGGGCGACGCGGTGGCCGGATTGCTGATCACCCTGCTCAATCTTGTTGTCGGCACGGCCAACGGCGTGCTCTCGCATGGCATGGAATTCACCGCCGCCTTGCAGACCTATGCCATCCTGACGGTGGGCGACGGCCTGGTGACGCAGATCCCGGCGGTGATCGTGTCGATCGGCTCGGCGCTGCTCCTGGCCAAGGGCGGCAACCTCGGCGCCGCCGATATCGCGGTACTCGGGCAGTTGGGCCGCCATCCCGCGGCTCTGATGGCGGTGGGGATCCTGCAACTGGTCTTTGCTTTGATGCCGGGCCTGCCACTGGCGCCCTTTCTGCTCGGGGCGGCGCTGTTCATCGCGCTGGGCCTACATCGTTACCGAAAACAGAGCGATGCCGGAGCAGTGCCCGAGGTCGCCGAAGCGCCCGAGGCCGCGCCGGCAAAACCGATCGGCGATGTCCTCGCGCTCGACGATATCCACCTCGAATTTGCCAGCGATCTGGTGGACATGGTGCTCGATCCGGCGTCCGGCCTCGACGCGCGGATATCCAACATGCGCACCCATATCGCCAGCGCCTTTGGCCTGATCCTGCCGGAAATCCGCCTGACCGACAATGTCACCGCCGACCCGGGCAGCTATATCATCCACATCCAGGGCGTCGAACAGGCGCGGGCGCAGGTGCACCCCGATCTGGTTCTGGCGCTGATCCCGCAGGGCGGCTCCGATCTGCCGTCGGGCCGCGACGTCGATGAGCCGGTCTATGGCGCGCCGGCGTGCTGGATCAAGCCGGAAGAGCAGGAGGATCTGGCGCTTCGGGGGCTGACCATCGTCACGCCGAACGAGGTGCTGGCGACGCATCTGCTCGAGGTCATCAAGACCAATTTCAGCCGGCTTTTCACCCACAAGGCGTTGCGCCGCCTGCTCGACGAAATGGTCAACCTGTCAGAGCCCGACCGCGCCGAGGCCAACCGCAAGCTGTTCGACGAGATGATCCCCGACCGGGTGCCGATGGACCTTTTGCATCAGGTGCTGAAACATCTGCTGGAGGAACAGGTTTCGATCCGCAATCTGCCGGTGATCCTCGAAGCCATTGGCGAGGCGCGCAAATTCTCCAATCAGCCCGAGGGGATCTGCGAACATGTGCGGCAGCGGCTGGGCTTTCAGATCGTCGCCGGGCTCAAACGGTCGGACGGGACGGTGCCGCTGATTCAGCTGGCGCCGGAATGGGAGGACATCTTTACCACCTATCAGGTGGACTCCGATCAGAACACGGTCGATGTGGCGCTGCCACCGGAGGTCTTTGCCAAGCTGACCAAATCCATGGCCGACCAGATCGAACAGAGCAGTGAAAGCGGCTTTGCCGCCTCGATCGTCACCTCTTCGCGGCGGCGGCGATTCCTGCGCCGGATCGCCCGCGCCAAGGGGTTTCAGACGCCAGTGCTTTCGTTCGAAGAGCTCGGGCTCGAAGCCAAGCCGATGCTGGTCGGCACCGTTGCCGCATGAGCCCCGAGGCGCTCTTTGATGTGCTGGGCGAGGGGATGCGGTTTGCCGCGATCGTGTTTTTCCGGATCGGCGCCGTGCTCTCGGTGATGCCCGGTATCGGCACCCGGAGCCTGCCGCTCCGGGTCAGGTTGGCGCTCGCGGTCTCGCTGGCCGGGTTTTTTGCCGTGCTGCTGTTTGATCCCGCCGTGCCGGTGCCAGACCCGGATGTCGGGCTGCTGGCCAGCGAAACGGTCATCGGTCTCGCCATCGGCCTGGCGCTGCGCTTCATGATCCTTGCACTGCACACCGCGGGCACCATCGCCGCGCAATCCACGTCGCTTAGCCAGATTTTCGGCACCGCCGGGGTCGAGCCGATGCCGGCAATCGGTCATGTGCTGGTGGTGGGCGGGCTGGCGCTGATGTTCCTCAGCGGGATGCACCTGCATCTTCTCGCCACTTTGGCCGGGTTCTATGACGTCTGGCCGATCGGCGCCCGCCCTGCGGCGGGCGATTTGGCCCTCTGGATCGCCGGCCATGTCAGCGAAACCTTTGTCCTCGCCTTCCGGTTGGCGGTGCCCTTTGTGATCCTGTCGATGCTCTACAACGTGACGCTCGGCGTCATCAACAAGGCGATGCCGCAGCTCATGGTCTCTTTTGTCGGTGCGCCGGTGATAACTTTGGGCGGGCTCATGCTTCTGGCCCTCAGCGCGCCTTACATGCTGGGCCTCTGGCAGGCGGCGCTGGCACGGTTCCTGAGCCATCCGCTTGGAGCCGGCTGATGTCGTCAGAGACGGAAACCGCCGACAAACCGCATGACCCGACGCCGAAGAAGCTCGACGATGCGCGCAAGAAAGGCGAGCTGGTCAAATCCTCCGAGGTCAATACGGCGGCGATGTATTTCGGCTTTCTGATCGCCGCGTCGGTCTTCGGCGCCGCGTCGCTGACGGCGCTGGGTGACGCCATGGCGCCGCTTCTGGCCCGGCCGCACGGGCTTGCGCCCGGGGTTTTTGCCGGCGAGGGTACGCGCTTCGCCGGCAAGCTGATCGGTGGCGTGGCGCTGGCCATTGTGCCCTGGGTCGCCGTGCCGTTCCTGACCGTGCTGACCGCGATCATCGCCCAGCGCAGCCTGGTGTTTGCGGGCAAGAAGCTGGAATTCAAGGCCTCGCGGATCTCGCCTCTGCGCAATTTCAAGAACAAATACGGCTGGAACGGGCTGTTCGAGTTCTTCAAGAGCGCGGTGAAGCTGGTGATCTATGCCGCGATCCTCACCGGTTTTCTGCGCAACAAGAGCGACCTGATCATCGGCGCCATGCAGATGAACGCGGTCCGCGCCATCCTTCTCTGGCTCGAGCTTGCGGCGCAGCTCTTGGCCATCGTGCTGGCCATTGCGGTGGCCATGGCGGTAATTGATTACCTCTGGCAGTATCGCAGCCACATGGCCAAGAACCGGATGTCGGACAAGGAAATCAAGGACGAGGTCAAGGATGCCGAGGGCGACCCGCATCTGAAATCGGCGCGGCGCAGCAAGGCGCAGGAGATCGCCTTCAACCAGATGCTCAAACAGGTGCCCGAGGCCAATGTGGTGATCGTCAACCCGAGCCATTACGCGGTGGCATTGAAATGGGCCCGCACCGCCGGCGGCGCGCCGGTCTGCGTGGCCAAGGGGGTGGACGAGATTGCCCTGCGGATCAAGGAGATCGCCTATGAAGAAGGGGTTGCCGTGTACAGCGATCCGCCAACCGCGCGGGCGCTTTTCGCCCATGTGCGGCTCGACGCGCAGATCCTGCCCGAGCATTACGCGGCGGTGGCCGTGGCCATCCGCTATGCCGATGCGCTGAGCCGAAAGGCCCGATCATGGAGATGAGGCATGTGGCGGATTTGCACAAGGTGGCCGAGGCCCGGTTCGAGCGCGATGCGGCCGACCTGCGGCAGTCCTTGGCGGCAGAGGCCCGGCTGACCGCGGCGCTTGATGCCATCGCGGCCTCGCAGGCGCGCCGGTCCGAGGCGCTGACCGGCGATCTGGCGGTTGCCTTTGTCCAGACCGGTGCGGCGCTCTGGCAAACCTGGGCCGAGGCGCGGCGGCGCGAGTTGCTCATGGCGCTGGCCAATCAGCGGGCGGTGACAGAGGCGATCAAGCTCCGCGCCAGAGCCTCGTTCGGCCGCACCTCGGCGCTCGCGGCGCTGACGGATCAAACCCGCGAGGACATCCGCGAGGACGCCGCCCGGCGCGAGACCGAACGGCTGGTGGAGCTTGAGATGCACAGGCGGTGGATGAAGACGCCCGGCGATTGACCGCGGTCAGACGTCCTGGCGGGCGATATCGGTGATCAGCACGTCCTGCACCAGATCGCCGAAATGGCTTTGCGCGGTTTCCCGCAACGCCCGCCGCAGCACTTCGAGATTGCGCGAGCTGGTGAAGGTGCCGGTGAAGCCGCCCAGGTTGGCGTGATCGAAAAACACCTGGAGAAAGGCGTCGCGCAGCTTGGGTTCACGGGAATAGACCTCTTCCGACCGGCCCTCCGGCACCTCGACGCTCAGCGCGATCACCATCATCGAGGCGACCCTGGCCTCGCTGACCACCGGCACGATGAACTGATTGTTGAGTTTGATGTATTCGACGTCGGCGGTCGGCGTGGTCTCGTCCGGCGCCGGGTCATGCGCCGGTGCCATCTCGCCGCAGGGGTTGTCCAACTCGGCGAGGCCGGGCGCGGGCCGAAGCAGGACACCGGCGCCGACTCCGGCACCAATGCCGATCAGGGCCAGCAGGACTGGCAGGATCTTTCCCATGAGAACACCTCAGAATGGCAGAATGACATCAAGTACTTGCTGGCCGATGCGGGGCTGTTGCACGTCGCTGATCTGGCCCCGGCCGCCGTAGGAAATTCGCGCCGAGGCGATCTTGTCGTAGGTGATCTGGTTCTGACGCGAGATATCCTCGGGGCGGACATAGCCGGTGACGATCAGCTCGCGCAGTTCAAAATTGACGCGCACCTCCTGCACCCCCTGGATCGACAGGGTGCCGTTCGGCAGCACCTCGACCACCGTGGCGGCGATCCGCAGCTCGAGCTTTTCGTTGCGCCTGACCGAGCCGTCGCCGCCGGAACTGGACGCGGAATTCAGGTTGACGGCATTGTCCAGGGTAAAGCCCGGCGGCAGGTCTTCCGAGAGCCGCTGCGGCAGGCCGAGAAGCTGTGGCACCGCAAGCGATTCAGAGCCATTGCGCCCGCGGTTGGTGGAATTCGAGATTTCGGCGCTTTCGTCGATCTCGATCACCACGGTGAGGATATCGCCACGTTTGGCGGCGCGCCGGTCGCCGAACAGCGAGGCCTGGCCGCCATCCCAGAGCGAGGGCTCCGGCATCCCCCGCCCGCGCGCGGTCTCGACCGGCAGGCCCGGGCTCAGCATGGCGAAATGCTCGGGCGTTTCCCGCGTGTCGGAGAAGGTCGGCGCACGGCCCAGGTGATCGAGGCGGGCGCATCCCGGCAGCATGCCAAGCGAGATCGCCACGGCGGCGCAGGTCATTTTCCTCATGTCTCGAGCCTCATTGACTGACGTTGATGGTGCCGTCCGGCTGAACGGTGCCGAATAGCGTGGTGCGCGACGACAGGTTCATCACGCGAATCCGGTCGCCCGCGCCGCCGCGGCCCAGCGCCCGGCCATCGGCAAGGATGCGCAGGCCGCCGGAGGTGAAATGCAGGGTGACGATCTGGTTGCGCGTCACGAGCGCGGGCGGGCCGATGTCGCCGGGGCGGATCGGCCGACCGGCATAAAGCGTGACGCGCGTTTCCTGACCGATAAGCGCGGCCGGATCGGAAAACGCGCCCGGCACATCGGCGCTGCGCAGCGCCAGGTCGGCGGGCGCAATGACGGTATTGGCACGCAGGGTCCGGGCCGGCACAACCGTTTCGGACCAGGCGGCGCCGGCGAGACAGACCAGGAGGATCGCCCAGAGCAGCCGCATCACCGCACCTGCGTCGTCGCGCCCAACATCTGATCGGCGGCGGAAATCACCTTGGCATTGAGTTCATAGCCCCGCTGCGCCTCGATCAGTTCGGAGATCTCGCGCACCGCGTCGACGGAACTGTCTTCGAGATAGCCTTGCCGCAGGATGCCCAGCCCGTCCTGGCCCGGGGCCGAGGTGATCGCCGGGCCGGAGGCCTCGGTCTCGAGAAAGAGGTTCGAGCCCATCGCCTCGAGCCCCTTGGCATTGGTGAAACCGGCCAGGGTGAACTGGCCCAGCAACTGCGCCTCGACGGTGTCGTTGAAATAGGCATAGACCTCGCCATCGGCATTGATCGAGATGCTGCGTGCGTCCTGCGGGATGACGATATCGGGCACCACGGGAAAGCCGTCCGAGGTGACGATCAGCCCCTCGGCCGAGCGTTTCAACCCGCCGTCACGGGTATAGGCGGGCTGGCCCGAGGGCAGGGTGACCTCGAGATAGCCCTTGCCGTCGATCGCCACGTCAAGATCGCTGCGGGTGGCCGAGAGCGCGCCCTGTTCGAGCTGCACCGACACCGCCGCCGGACGCACCCCGAGGCCAAGCTGCACCCCGGTGGGCAGGACCGTGCCGTCAGAGGCGCTGACGGCGCCGGCGCGGGCGTATTGCTGATAGTGCAGATCGGCAAATTCGGCGCGCCGCGCGTTGTAGCCGGTGGTCGACATGTTGGCGAGGTTCTGCGAAATGGTCTCGACCCGCATCTGCTGGGCGGTCATGCCGGTGGCGGCGATTTTCAGGGCACGCATGGCGGCCTCCTATTTGAGGAAGGTTTGCATCGCAGTGCGGATGCGTTCGTTTTCGGCGTCGAGAAAGCTCTGACCCATTTCATAGGCGCGCTGAACCGCGATCATCCGGGCGATCTGACGGATCGGATCGACGTTGGAATTCTCGAGAAACCCTTGCAACACGCGCGGGTTTTCCACCGGTGCAAAGCCCGCCTCGGCGCGGAACATCACGCCATCCTCGCGGATCAGGTCCTGGCCCGCGACCGGGCGCACTACGCCGAGTTGCGCCAGCGGTCTGCCGTTCGAGCTGAGCGTGCCGTCGCCGCCGATGGCAAGATCGGTGGCGTCCGGCGGTACGAAGATCGGCGCGCCGCCGGCGTCGAGCACCGGGTCGCCTTCCTTTGTCACAAGATCGCCCTGGCCGTTCGTCGAAAAATTGCCGGCCCGGGTCAGCCTTTCGCCGGCGGGAGTCTGGACGAGGAAATAGCCGCCGCCCTCGATGGCAAAATCGAACCGCCCGCCGGTGGGCGTCAGCGCGCCCTGCAATTCCGAGGCGGCGCCGATGTTGCCGCTGGCCATCGAGATCGAGGGGCCGTTTTCGACCCGCACCACATGTTCCGAGAACACCATGTTCTCGGCACGAAAGCCGGTGGTGGCGGCATTTGCGATATTGTTGGCGACGACCTGCATCTCGCGCATCAGCCCGGCTTGGCGGGTCAGCGTGGTATAGGTGGCGTTTTCCATGTCAGACCTCGACAATCAGGGGGATGATCCAGCTTTGGAAAAAGGCGGTGAGCCGTTCGGTCATGAAACTCATCGAGAGCCAGAAGACGGCGACGATGGCGGCCAGTTTCGGCACGAAGGTCAGCGTCATCTCCTGGATCGAGGTGAGCGCCTGAAACAGACCGATGGTGACCCCGGCCACCAGTGCCGCCGACAGGATCGGCAGCGACATGGTTACCGAAATCCAGAGCCCGTGGCGCATGGTGTCAAAGAAAACCGCCTCATCCATCGGTCAGACCGGCATCCGCAGGATTTCCTGATAGGCCTCGACCACCTTGTTGCGCATCGTCACCACGGTTTCGACCGCCAGTTCGGACTGCGCCAGGGCCTGCACCAGCGCATGCGGATCGGCGTCGCCGATCATGGCCGATTTGGCCGTTTCCTCGGCGGTTTGCAGCGTCCGGGCGAAATCCCGCGCGGTGTCGGCAAAGGCCGCGCCCATCGAATGGGGCGTGTCGTCCGGCTGGGTCGCAGGGCGAGAGGCCGCGTATTTCTGCGCGGCAAGGATTGAACGGACATCCATTCTGGGTCTCCTATCGGGTTATCTGCGCAACAGCTCCATCAGGCTCGATGACATCTGGCGTGCCTGGTCGAACATCTTGACGTTGGCCTCGTAGCTGCGCTGGGCTTCCCTGGCGTCGGCAATCTCGATCACCAGGTTGACGTTCGACCCCTCGTAATGGCCGGTGTCATCGGCCAGCGGATGCGAGGGATCGTAGATTTTGGCCAGATCGTTCTGATCCAGCCTGACGCGACCGGTGGTCACCTGGCCCCGCGTGTCGCCGTTCTGGCGCATCTCTTCGAACGGCACGGTTTTGCGCCGATAGCCGGGGGTGTCGGCATTCGCGATGTTTTCCGAAACATGGCGAAGTCGCGCTGCCTGGGCTTTCAGCCCGCTGGCAGAAACTGAGAAAGAGGATGAGAAATCGGTCATGTGTCAGGGCTCCGGGTCACTGGCGGCCAAGGCTCGAGCGCAGGATGTTGAGCGAGGCTCGGTAGACGGCGAGCGCCTTGTCATGCTGGCGGCGGATGTCGACCGCGCGCAGCATTTCGGTTTCGAGTGAGATAGAGTTGCCATTGGGGTCGCTGATTGCGCCCGGATCTTCCACCGGCGCGGCGGCGCCTTCGGCGCGGGCGCCGGAGAGATGACTGTCGCGGGTGGCGCGCAGCCCGAACTGGGCCTGCTGTTGCAGGACAAGCTGCGGAAAGGCGACCAGGTCGCGGGCCTTGTAGCCAGGGGTATCCGCATGGGCGAGATTGCGCGCGGCAATCGCCTGTCTGGCCCCGGCATGGCGGGCCATGGCCTGCGACATTTGCAGGACTTCGAGATTGTCGAACATCGGGGCTTCTCCCTCGATTGGCTTCAATCAAGGCTTAACCCTGATTCCTTTAGAAATGGTTTTCAGCAGATAATGGAGGCGCACGATGCAGACGCCGCGGCTGGAAGGTTTGAAAAACAGGATTGCGGGGCTCACGCCGGTCCGGCCGTTCGGCCGGGTGGCCAGCGTCGATGGCACCTATCTGATGGTGGCGGGCCTCGGGCAGAATGTGCGCATGGGCGATCAGCTGCGGTTGGTGCGTTCGCGCGGGGCGGCGCTGGGCGGCGAGGTGCTCAAGATCGCGGCTGGCGGGGTGATGATGCTGCCAGATGACGCGCTTGAAGGGGTGGCGCTGGGCGACAAGGTGTTCCTCATGCCCGAGGCGCAGATTGCGCCGCATGCCGGCTGGATCGGCCGGGTGATCGACCCCTACGGCCTACCGCTCGATGGCCGCGCGCTGCATGGCGGGCCGGAGCTGCGGCCGATCCACGCCCGGCCACCCGATCCGGCCAGTCGCCGGCGGCTGGGGGCGCGGCTCGGTACCGGGCTGGTGCTGTTCAACACCATGCTGCCGATCGTGCGCGGCCAGCGGATCGGGTTGTTTGCCGGTTCGGGCGTCGGCAAGACCAGCCTGCTCGGCCATCTCGCCCGCAAGATGGAGGCCGATGTCGTGGTGGTCGCGCTGGTCGGCGAGCGTGGCCGCGAGCTGCGCGATTTCGTCGATGATGTCATGGGGCCGGAAGGCATGGCGCGCAGTGTCGTCGTCGCCGCCACCTCGGATCGCTCGCCGCTGGTGCGCCGCCGCTGCCCCGCCGCGGCCATGGCGATTGCCGAGCATTTTCGCGATCAGGGCCTTCAGGTGCTGCTTCTGACCGATTCGATCACCCGGCTGGCCGACGCCCATCGAGAGGTTGCCGTGGCGGGCGGCGAGGTGCCGGCGCTGCGCGGCTATCCGCCCTCGATGGCGCATATGATCATGTCGCTCTGCGAACGCGCCGGGCCGGGGCCGGAGACCGGCGGCGATATCACCGCGATCTATACCGTGCTGGTCGCCGGGTCCGACATGAACGAGCCGGTGGCCGATGTGCTGCGCGGGGTGCTCGACGGGCATGTGGTGCTGGAGCGGGCCATCGCCGAACGCGGCCGGTTTCCCGCTGTCAACGTCCTACGCTCGGTCTCGCGCAGCCTGCCGGAGTGCGCCACCGAACGCGAGAACGCGCGTATCGGCCTCGCCCGAAAACTGCTCAGTGCCTACCACGGTTCGGAAACCATGATCAAAGCCGGGCTTTACAGCGCGGGTGGCGATCCGGTGCTCGACCAGGCGGTGCAGGTCTTTGACAAGCTCGACGGGCTGATCGCGCAGCAAGAAGACAGCATCGACAAGAGCTTTGCGCGGCTGGAGGTCGTGTTGCGGGAGGCCGAGGCCTTTCGCCCGAAATCGAAACCGCTGGCCAGGCCGCCCGCCGCGCGGCCGCAGCCCCGCCCGTGACAGGCCTATTGCGGGATGTTCCGAAGCAGGGTCAGCGCCACCGACATGCCGGAAAGAGCGGCACTCTCCTGAAGCTGGCCTTGCAGCAGAAATTGTTCCACCAGCCGTTCCCGCAGCTCGGGATCGGCAAAATCCGCCACCTCTGATACGCCGAACCGCGCCTGCGATTTTTCGCGGAACACGGCGAGCTGACGGTCGAGTTCGAGCTGCGAGAAGCTGTCCGGCAGGTTGAGCGCGGTTTCAAAGATTTTGCGCAGGGCAGGCACGCCCATCACCGTGTACCAGCGGCCGTTTTCGGTGGTGCCGGTGTCGGCGGCAAGTTCGGGAAGCGCGCGGTCGGCGTAGAGCGCGATCCGCAGGTTGTCATCCTGCGCGCCCACCGACGCCTCGAAGGAGGCCCGGTTGAATTTCTCCACCACGGTTTTGGCAAAATCCGCACCGGCGGTGTGGGGGCCGAGCGGCTGATCGAAACCGAAAGCCTCGGCGAATTGGGTATAGCGATCATCGGCCATCTTGTTGGCCAGCGCATCCGGCGCCAGGGTGCCGTCGGCAAGGATTTTCTGAATGAAATACCTGTTGTCGATATCCTCCTGAAGCCCGTAGGCCCCCAGCGCCACGCGCAACAAGCGGCGATCGCCGACCAGCTGTTCGGCGGTGTCGACCTTGGCGATATTGGCCGCGAAATAGGCGGTGTCGCGCGAGATCTCCGCCGACCGGTTGAGCGCGGCCTGCTGGGTTTCCATCGTCCGGCTCAGAAGCTTCCAGCCGACGAGGCCGGTGCCTGGAAGGATCGGTTGAAAGCTCATCTGTGCCCCGCGGCAAAAATTCGGTCCTCGCGCGGGATAAGCGCGCGCAGCGACTTGAGACATTGGTAGAACTGATCGCCGAGCAGGGCATCGGTCGCGGCGGTCAAGTGGCGGCGGCTGTCGGTATCGGTGAGGATCTGGCTGAGTTCCTCGATCCGCCGCAGCAGCTGCAACCGGGTTTCATCCGGTTCGGCGTCGCCGGTCAGCACAAGCTGCGTGGCGAAACAGACCCGGCGCACCGGCGTATTCGCTTCTTCCGGATGAATGGCGTCGCGCAGGCGCAGGATATTGGCGTTTGGGGTCACGATGTTGAGCCGGCTGCGCCGGTCGCCGTTTTCGATCACCGCGCCATTGATCAGCACTCGTTCCTTGGGCCCGAGTTTGAGAACGAGCCCGGTCATGTTCTCGCGCTCCCGCGACGCAAGCCGCGCAGGATCGCGGTGTTGATTTCCAGAAGCGGCACGACAGTGGCTTTCCGGGCCAGCACCTGTGCACTGTGGCGCTTGGTGAATTCCGACAGAAAGAAGATCCGCGCCTTGAGATCCTGGGGCAGGGGGTTGTCGCGATCGGCGACGTCGGCGGCGAGGATGGTCCAGAGCCTGTTGTTGCGGTGCAGGGCGCCGGCAAGACGGGGAAAATCCGAGGTCGCCTTTTCGGCGGCGGCCTTCAATTCGTGGGTGGTGCGGGCAATGGTCTCGTATTCGGCCCGGCGATCGGTTTTCGTGGCGGCGGATTGCGCATAGGCGCGGTGGGCCATGGACTGAGCGTTCATGCCGCATCCTTCCTTCTGGAGTATGAATTGTTGTCATCGGGCGGTCGGGGGGCGAAGACGGCCTTCGCCCCCGTCCGTCTCGGTTACCGGAAGAGCGACAGGAGCTGCTGCGGCGCCTGATTGGCGATCGAAAGCGCCTGCACACCCAGTTGCTGCTGCACCTGAAGGGCCTGGAGGCGGGCCGAGGCCTCTTCCATGTCGGCGTCCACCAGGCTGCCAATGCCCGAGGTCAGTGAATCGGCCAGGTTCATGATGAAGTCCGATTGGGTCTCGATCCGGCTTTCGACCGAGCCGAAGGCCGCCGCGGCTGACGTGGCCGCCTGGATCATGCCTTCGATATTGCCCAGCGCGGTTTCCGCGCCGGCCTCGGTCGAGACATCCATGCTGGACAGCTGCGCCAGGGCGCCGGTGCCGCGTTCCTGGGTCAGCGTGACGCCGATGCCGGTCTCGGAAGTGAGGTTCTCGACATCGAGCGTGCCCGCCCCGAGCGTCAGCGAGAAGTCGTTGGTATCGAGCCCGGCTTGCAGCATGCCGTTTTTCAGACCGGCCAGGACGGCATTTGCATTGTCGCCTTCCCGAACGACATAGCTGCCCTCGATATTGCCGATTTGCAGACGCATGGTATCGCCGGCGACAAGGCCGGTGGTGACCGCATTGTCGACACCCGCGTCAGAGGCCTTGAGCGCCGACGTGCCGGTTGCGCCGCCGCTCGTGTCAAGGAAGGCCGAGCCGAGCGCGATCTGGACATCGTCGTCGGTGCCGCCGTTTTCGTCCAGCGATGCGGTGTCGGCGGTGGCCGCCGTGATCGTCGTGCCGGTATCTGTCGACAGGTTCTGAGCATCGACGCCGATGTTGGACACGCTGATCGCGCCGGAATTGTCTCGGTCCAGCGACGACAGCACATCGGCGCCGAGATTGCCGTTGGAGTTGAAGGCGCCGGCCGTGCCGTTGACCAGATTCAATCCGTTGAACTGCGCGGCGCCGACCACCGATTCGATCTGGCCGATGATGGCCTGGACGTCGTCCTGAAGCGTTCCGCGATCGAGATTGTCCGCCTGGGCGCTGACAATCAGATCCTTCATGTCGGTCAGAAGATCTGTGACGGTCTCGGAAGCGTTCCGCGCGACAGCCACGGTCGATTGGCCCAGCGAGAGATTCTCGCCGATCGACTTGAAGCCTTGCACATCGGATTCCATGACTTTGGAAATTGCCCAGATCGCGGCGTTGTCCTTGGCATTGGCCACCGATTTACCGGTCGAAATTTCCGATTGCACATCCGAAAGGCTTTTGTTGATCCCCTTGAGGGTTTGAAGCGCGACCATTGCGCTGGAGTTGGTCAGAATACTGGACATAGATTATCCTCATAAGCGAGACGCTTTTGCGTCAATTTCATGCCACAGCCGGTCTCCCGGCATCTCTGTCATTCTGACACTTGCAATCTGCACGAACTTCGCGTTGATTGCGCCACCATCAGGGGTGCATCGCCACCATGGAGCCGTTGTCCTAAGGGTTTGCTAATGCGTGCCTCATTGTTTGGCAGGATTCGCCTAAAAACGGTCAGGCCCGTTTTTCAAGCCGGCCTCCGGGGGATATATCGATCATCTTGCGCCGGCCGGAGCGGTCATAGGTCTCAAGCGACCTGCGCACCTTTCGAATCGCTGCGAATCTCTGTGCGACGGCCTCGATCCCCTTCATGGCGCTTTCAATAAGTTCTTGATTACGAGTGATTTTGATGCGAATCTCGTCAAGCCCTTCGGTGTCGGAGGCGGCGCATTCAGCCAGGTCACGCAGCAATTTCTCCTTGGTGTCGAGCACGCGCCCCACGGCATCAATGTCGCCCGCGAGAAGCGCCGCCCGCTCGGTCTCCAGAAGATCGTTCAATTCGTCCAGAATTGCTATGTCGCGATCAGCCATTTTCGGCCTCGATCATCGTTTTGACGAACGCTTCGCTCAGCCCCAATCCACCGGCTTCGACCATCGCATTCGCCTGCGCGCGAACGAGAAACGATGAGAATTGTTCTTCTCCTATTCCACCGTTGAAACTGTCCGGTTGTCTGCCGAATCCGGCGGATTTCAACATTTCCGCCAAAAACGTCACTTCCAATTCATGCGCCACTTGCCTTGCTTCTTCGGAGGTGGCTGGTTGCCGGGCCACATGTGGGCCAATTGGCTGAATCAATAATGACATTGGGCAGTCCTCACAAATTGTTCCGGTTTTTTCCAATTTGCCGCAGGACCGGTAAAGAACTGGTAACCGTCATGGCGGATAAAGGCTGGAGTTGGGAAGAATTCCTGGAGTCCTTATGCAAATTGAATCGATTTCCGGCGGCCTCGGGTTTCTGCGCGCTGTGCCGAAGCTCGAAGGTCTCCCTCCGGGCGCGGAGCGAACGGTCAGCTTCAGCCAGATGTTCCTGACTGGCCGGAGCGCCTTTGCTGACAAGGAGAAGGGCAACGCAGCCGCTCCTGGCGTTGGGGGAACGGGGGCTGCGCCTGATCGGAAGGGTTCGGATGCAACCGCCCCGGAGGCGGCCGTCGCCGAATTGGCCCAGCCCCCTTCCGCCAAGGTGAGCCCGCCCGAAACGATCGGGCCTGCACCGGAAGGCCGGGAAATCGCGGCGGACAAGGCTGATGCCAAGACGGTGGCCACCCTGTCCGCCGTGCCCGAGGCGGAGAGCAGCGGGTCGACCTGGCCTTTGCCTGCGGATCGGCCCGTGCAACCCGAAGCGGATTTCCTTGCCGATGGGAATATCGCTGCACGCCGTGGCGGCGACGGCTTGTCGACACAGCCGCCCGCCTTGCTGTCCGGCAACGGGGATGCGCCCGATGCAAAGTTACTAGGGCCGGTTGAGCAGACGCCGAAACCGCGGGGGCAAGGCGCTGACATGGACGCCGATACGCGGATGGCTATGTCGCGTCAACCTATTGAAGAATTGAAGAAAAACTCGGAATCTCCGACGGATTCGAATTGGAGGGAAAAGCCCGATCAGGCGGAACGTGCCTTCCGAAAAATCGATCCCTCGGAAACGGACTCCGCGCGCGGGCGCGTGCCGGATATGATTGTGCGCGCCGCCGCGGTGGAAACCAGGAATTCCTCTCGCATTGCGCCGCTGACGAGTGGCAAGCCGGCACCGCACAATTGGCCCGGACGCTCGGTTGGGCCGGAGCCCGCAGCGGCGCAACCGGCATTGGCTGATCGGCGCGCCGCCGGTGAGGCTCGCGCAGTCACGGACACGGCGATGGGCGCAGAGCGCGCCCCGAGGCAGATGACCGCCATGCCATCGGAGCCCCTGCCGATAATTTCTGAACCGAGCCGGAAGGATGCGCGCGCGGCTTCGGGCCGCTCCGCACAGGCTTCATCTTCCCGGCCGCCTCGCGAGCCCACCGTGGTGAAATCCCCGCCGCAACAATGGCTCCAGCCGACAGACCGACAAAACACCCATGTCCCGCCTGCGGGTTCTAGTCGGTCGGCGCAGGGCGCGGAAATGCCGGATGACAGCCCCGGACATCGCAATCCGCTGTCGCAGGAGGAGGCGGTTCTTTTTCCGGCGGCAACTGCTGAACCGAAGCCGAACCCGGGGCGGGGTGCGACGGATGTGTCGGACCCGCGTTACGGCTATTCCACCCAGAACGGATCACCACGGCGCGCCGCCGTTCCGGCGCTGACGATCCCGTCGAGCGAAGCTAGGTCAAGCGAGGTGAAACACCCGAGGTCGATGCGGCCGGCAGAACCGGAAAGCACTGGGGATATGTCGAATTTTCGGCGCGTTAGATCTCCGATGATGGCGGCTATTGGGGGCTCTGCTCTATCGGAGGGGGCATCTGGGCCGCCGTCCGCAAATTCTGCCCGAGATTTGGCCGGGCCGCGGGAACGGCCTTCGACGGAAATGATGGCCGGCGCCGAGGGCAAGACGACAGCGGCCGGGAGTAGTGCAGAGAAGAGCGGCGCCATCTCGCGGCCTCCGGGCGACATTCCGCAGCCGGCTGCGGCGCCGGTCAAAGCGGCGGAGGCGAACCGGGGTGGGGGGGCTCGCTTTCCGGCAAATGAATACTTCTTCGAGCCGGACCACCCGCGCCCAAAGGCCGTCCCGCGTGACGTGCAGACCGACGGCGCGCAGCTGCATTTTCGCGACCGGAACCCCCGGCTTGCCGCCATTTCAGCAGACCGAGCAACGCGCGAACAGCCCGCTGAAACCGAGCCAATGGCGCGCGAGTCCCCTGACCCTGGCCGGGCGGGGCGTCGCGCCGGGCGGGACGTTCCAACTTCGGCACCGGTGTCCGGGGCGTCCGGTGTGGTGGCGAGCCTCCCGTGGGCAAATTCCTCTGGCGGTGCCGGGACAGGCGACAAGTTTGTCGCCAGGTCAGCTGCCGATCCGGCTGCCTTTCCGCCCCGCAATGGCCTAAGCGGGCCAGACGAAACCGGCGAGGATGCTCGCAGGCCTGTAACCACAGGTGATCCTGAGGTATCGACCCACCGCCAGCGGAGGGAGCCTGCGCCGCGAGGCCTTGATCGGATGGACGCCACGCGCCCAGGGATCTCGACCGGTTTCGACCCCTTGCCCGACCATGTGTCGACGGGCCTTCAAAATCGGGGTCCCGATCGGGGGGACGAAGCGGAAGCTCCCGGCGACCGGCTTGCAACGGGCCGTGGTGAGTTCTCCGGCCGCCCGGTTGCCGAGTTGATTGTCAGGGCTGGGGCAGGACAGGTCGCGGCGTCGGACGAGCGGGCCGCCTTGGTGAGCCCGGCCGGTTTTGCGCCAGAGACCCCGAGCGCGCCACAGGCGGAGAGCCTGCTCAGGCAGAGCGGGTCGCAGGGGCCGCCGACGGCCCACGCCGCGCAGACGATGGCGCGTGAGATTGCCCAGCAGATGGCCCCAGTCGTGCGCGCCATGCCCGGCGAATTCACCGAAATCACCCTGCGACCGGAAGAGCTCGGGCGTGTCCAGATGCGGATGCGCGGGCAGGAGGGGCAGATCCTGCTTCAGGTTGTCACCGAACGGCCCGAAACCCATGATCTCATGCGGCGCCATATCGACGTCGTCGAACGCGCCTTCCGCGACCTCGGATACAGCGAAATCGCTTTCGAATTCTCCACCTCCGGTCAGAGCAAGCGCCAGCCCTGGTCCGAAATCCCGGCGGGTGACCCGGAAGTTTCGCCAGAAACAGCCGAGGCGGAGGATGCCGCGCCCGGGCCTGAAACCGAGGGCGCGGCCGCGCGCCTCGATATCCGTGTATAGGAGAGCGAGATGATCCCAGCCACCAGCCCGCAGGCACAGACCACAGCGCAGGCTGCGTCGCCGGTGCCGACCACTTCGAGCAGAGGTGCGTTGTCTTCCGACTTTGACACGTTCCTGCAAATGCTCACCGCGCAGATGCGCAATCAGGACCCGCTCAACCCGCTCGATTCCACCGAATTCGCCTCGCAACTGGCGACGTTTTCCTCTGTCGAGCAACAGGTTGTCACCAACGACCTGTTGGGCAGCATGATCACCCTTCTGGGGGTCGGCGGGCTGGGCGATATGGCGAACTGGGTCGGTCGCGCGGTGCGCTCTGACGCGCCGGCCTATTTCGACGGCACGCCGATTGCCCTCTCGGTGGCCCCGTCGCATCTGACTGACGAGAGCTATCTCGAGGTCTATGACGACACGGACACTCTGGTGCAGCGACTGCCATTGACGCCCGGACAGACCACCTTTGAATGGGCCGGCGTCGATGACAGCGGCACGCCGTTTGTGGCCGGCCACTACAACTTTGTGGTGGACAACATTTCGCAGGCCGAATCAATCGGTCAGACACCGGTTTCGAGCTATCAGGAAGTGACGGAAGCCCGCATAAACAACGGAGAACTTGTGCTTGTGCTCAACGGTGGATACCCCGTAGACGTGGAAAACATCACCGGAGTTCGCGCTCTGGGGTGAATGCTACACCAGTTGACCGGTATTTGAGCAGCGGAAATTGGGCACATGATGCATTCTCGACACAAAAAACCTTGGGTCACGCCGATTTGTTGCACAAAAGACGCGGTGCGCGGGGCAGCGAATTTTCGCAGGATTTTCACGATGAACGGGTTTGAAACCAAAGGGCCTTCGTAGTAGCTTCTTTCCGCGTGGGGTGCGTGTTCACCCAAGAATGTCTGGAGAACATTATGAAAAAATTTGCCATGGCAGCAGCAGCTGCTACTTTTATTGCGTCGGCTGCACCTGCTGTTGCTCAGCAAGCTGATACGGCCGCAGATCCCTTTGTTGCGACTCAAGGTACCACTGAACTGGCCGTTATTGGCGCCGTGACCACCTTGGTGATCATTGCAGCAGCCTCGAATGGCAGCGGCAGCTCGTCGGGCACCGACTAAGTTTTTTTTACAGAGAATTCCTGATGCGGCGGCCCGGATGGTCGCCGTTTCTGCGTTTGGGGGCCAAAACCGAGCCGCTCGGACCTGAACGCCCCGGCCCGGGCCGTGACGCCGCCGTTCAGAACAGCGGCAGCAGCACGGCGGCGGTGGCGAACCCGGCAAGAAGACCGGTCGCGAGATAGGCCCACCGGGACTTGCGGCCCTTGTCGGGGGCGGGATCGGCGTTGCGCCCGGCCTCGGCGAGCAGCGCGTTTTCCACCAGCGCCGGCAGTCGCGGCCCGAACCGCGCCAGAACCTGCGCGGTGCGGGCGAGATCGCCGGCAAAGGCGCGCGGCCCGAGACTGCCGCGGATGTAATCCTCGACAATCGGATGGGCGACTTCCCAGATGTTCATGCGTGGGTTCAGCGCGCGGGCCACGCCTTCGACCACCACCATCGTGCGTTGCAGCAGGATCAGCTCGGTGCGAGTCTCCATGCCGAAACGTTCCGTCACTTCAAAGAGGTACGAGAGCAGCTTGGCCATGGAAATGCGCGTCGCATCCATGCCGAAAATGGGTTCGCCGACGGCGCGCAGGGCGCGGGCAAATTCATCCACATCGCGGTCGGCGGGGACATAACCGGCCTCGAAATGCACTTTGGCGACGCGCTGATAGTCGCGGCGGATGAAGCCAAAGAGGATCTCGGCATAAACCCGGCGGGTGTATTCATCGATATGGCCCATGATGCCGAAATCATAAGCGATGATATCGCCGCTCGGCGCGACCTTGAGGTTGCCGGGGTGCATGTCGGCATGGAAAAAACCGTCGCGCAGGGCGTGGCTGAGGAACAGCTGCAAGACCCGCTCGGAGAGCGCCACGCGGTCATGCCCGGCGGCGTCCAGCGCGGCGTTGTCGCCCAGCGGCACACCCTCGGCCCAGCCCATGGTCATCACCCGGCGATCCGACAGGTGCCATTTGATCTCGGGCAGCTGAAAGCCGTCGTCGTCCTTGGTGTTGGCGGCGAATTCCGAGGCGGCGGCGCTTTCCAGCCGCAGGTCAAGCTCGCCCATCACGACGCCTTCGAAATGACGGATCACTTCCATCGGGCGCAGACGCCGCGACGAGGGCGATATCAGCTCGATGGCGCGGGCGGCGAAATAGAAGGCGTCGATGTCCTGGCGAAAGGCGCGTTCGATGCCGGGGCGCAGCACCTTGACGGCCACGGTCTCGCCGGTCTCGCGCACCCGGGCCTTGTGGACCTGGGCAATCGAGGCGGCGGCGACCGGCGGGCTGATCTCGGCAAAGATCTCGTCGGCGGGGCGGCCCAGCGCCTGGGTGATGCTGGTGCGGGCGGCCTCGACGGTGAAGGGGGGCAGCTTGTCCTGCAAGACGCGCAGCTGTTGCGCCAGATCGTCGCCCACCACGTCCGGCCGGGTCGAGAGGATCTGGCCGAACTTAATATAGGCCGGCCCCATCGCCGTCAGCGCCCGGGTCACCGGCGGCAGGCTGGGGTCGCCGCGAAAGCCCAGCCATTTGAACGGCCAGCCCAGGGTTTTTGCCGCAGCGCGCAAGGCCGGCGGCGCATCCAGCGCGTCGAGCACGTCGTTCATCGCGCCGGTGCGTTCCAGCGTGGCGCCGGTGCGGATCAGCCGCAGGACATTGTGCGGGCCGCGCATCAGAGCTTCCAGCCGGAATGCAGGCAGGCAACGCCCAGCGTCAGGTTGCGATACTTGGCCTGTTCAAAGCCGGCGGTGCGGACCATCCCGAGAAAGGTGTCCTGATCCGGGAAGCGGCGGATCGATTCGACCAGATATTGATAGCTGTCGCGGTCGCCGGCGATCGCCTGGCCCATGGCGGGAATGACGTTGAAGGAATAGCGGTCATAAGCCCATTGCAGCCCGGGATTGGGAATCTGGCTGAATTCCAGCACCATGAGCCGGCCGCCGGGGCGCAGCACGCGGTAGGCCTCGGAGAGCGCCTCTTCGGGCCGGGTCACGTTACGGATGCCGAAGCTGATGGTATAGACGTCAAAGGTATTGTCGGGGAAGGGCAGGGCCATGGCGTCGCCCACCACCCAGTCGAGGCTGCCGGCCATCTGTTCGGCCTCGGCGCGCTTGCGACCTTCGATCAGCATCGGTTCGGTCAGGTCGAGCACGGTGGCATAGCCCTGGCCCGCACGTTTCAGGAAGCGAAAGGAAATGTCGCCGGTCCCGCCGGCCACGTCGAGCAGCCTGTGCCCCGGGCGCGGCGCCAGCCAGTCCATCATCGCATCCTTCCAGATCCGGTGAATGCCCATCGACATGGCGTCGTTCATCACGTCGTAGCGCGAGGCCACGGAATTGAAGACGCCCTGCACCCGGCCGGCCTTTTCCTCTTCGGGCACGGTCTGATAGCCGAAATGCGTTGTCTTCTGCGCGTCGTCACTCATGGGGGCTTGCCGTTTTATTGTCTCCGGCTTTCTTATAGAGCGCTGAATGGCCGTTACAATGCGGCCCCCCGAAAGGAAGGCCTGCCAATGCCCGAATTGCCCGAAGTCGAGACGGTTCGTCGCGGCCTGGCCCCCGTGATGGAGGGTGTCGCCATGTCTCAGGTGGCGGTGAACCGGCCGGATCTGCGCTGGCCGTTCCCCGAACGGATGGCCGAGCGGTTGCAAGGGCAGATTGTTCTGCGGCTGCGGCGGCGGTCGAAATACATCCTGGCCGATCTGGGCAGCGGCGAGACGCTGCTGATTCACCTGGGCATGTCGGGGCGCATCCTGATTTCCGGCGATCCGCTGGGGCGGTTCGTGCACGACCATCCGGCGCCGGAAAAACATGACCATGTGGTCTTTGACATGGCGGGCGGAGCGCGTGTCACCTTCAACGATCCACGCCGGTTCGGCGCGATGGATCTGATGGCGACCGACCGGGCCGAGGCGCATCCGCTCCTGGCGAAGCTGGGGCCGGAGCCTCTGGGCAATGAATTCAGCGAATCCTACCTGGTGGCGGCGTTGAAAACACGCAATACGCCGATCAAATCGGCCTTGCTCGATCAAAAGATTGTCGCGGGATTGGGCAATATCTATGTTTGCGAGGCGCTGTTTCGCACCGGAATATCGCCACGTCGCAAGGCGCGCGCCCTCTCTTCGGTCCGGGCGGCGCGGCTGGTGCCGGCAATCCGCGCCGTGCTGACAGAGGCGATTGCCGCTGGCGGCTCCTCGCTCAAGGATTTCCGCCAAGCCGATGGCGAGCTTGGATATTTTCAGCACAGCTTCGATGTTTACGGCCGCGAGGGACAGCCCTGCCGCACCCCCGAATGCGCCGGAACCGTGGCGCGGATCGTGCAATCGGGCCGCTCGAGCTTCTATTGTCCGGTGTGCCAAAGATAGGTTGAACCGCACATTCAGAGTGATAAGCACGTGAAATCGACCGCAACAACGGAAAGCATCTGACATGGCCTATGAGACGATCACCGTCGAAGTAGACGACCACGTTGCCACCATCACCCTGAACCGGCCGGACGCGCTCAACGCTCTCAACTCTCAGTTGCTGCGCGAGCTCTGCAAGGCGTTGGGCGAAGCATCGGCGAACGACAAGGTGCGCTGCATCATCCTCACCGGCTCGAGCAAGGCATTTGCCGCTGGCGCCGACATCAAGGAAATGTCGGAGAAATCCTTTGTGGACGTGTTTACCGAGGATTATTTCTGGACCGAGCACCAGGCGATCACCGCCACCCGCAAGCCGATCATCGCGGCGGTGGCGGGCTATGCGCTGGGCGGGGGCTGCGAGCTTGCGATGATGTGCGATTTCATCATTGCCGCCGACACCGCCAAGTTCGGCCAGCCCGAAATCAACCTCGGCGTGATTGCCGGCATTGGCGGCACCCAGCGTCTGACCCGGCTGGTGGGCAAGTCCAAATCCATGGACATGCACCTGACCGGGCGCTTCATGGATGCCGAAGAGGCCGAGCGCGCCGGGCTTGTCAGCCGCGTGGTTCCGGCCAAGAAGCTGATGGAAGAGGCCCAGGGCGCGGCCCAGAAGATCGCGGAGAAATCCATGCTGGCCACCGTTGCCGCCAAGGAGGCGGTGAACCGCGCCGAAGAGGTTTCGCTGTCCGAAGGTCTGCTGTTCGAAAAGCGGCTGTTCCAGTCGCTCTTTGCCAGCGAAGACCAGAAGGAGGGCATGGCGGCCTTTCAGGAAAAGCGCGAAGCGCAGTTCCGCGACAAATAGACCGGAAGCGGCAAAGGCCTGAGCGACTGCGCTTTTGGCCTTTGCAAAGGCGGCGAAGTTCACTATATCCCGCCGCCATACATGCGCGTGCAGCCCGCTCTGGCTAGAATCATCCCCGGTGACATCAGGTCCGGGCCGGTCTGGCATCGCGTAACATCGACATACCAGACCCGCGAAAGGGAAGATCAGCATGGCCAATACGCCCCAGTCCAAGAAACGCGCCCGTCAGAACGAAAAGCGCTTTGCCGTCAACAAGGCACGCCGTTCGCGCATCCGCACCTATCTGCGCCAGGTCGAAGAGGCGATCGCCTCGGGCGACAAGGATGCGGCAACCAAGGCACTTCGCGCGGCCCAGCCCGAGCTGATGCGCGGCGTGACCAAAGGCGTCATGCACAAGAACACCGCATCGCGCAAAATGTCGCGTCTGTCGGCACGGGTCAACGCAATCGGCTAAGCCGTTCAAGTGACGTAAAGTTACGGGAAGCGCCCCATTGGGGCGCTTTTTTCGTGCAATATCAGTGGGCGCAAATGGGCATAGTGGCATTGTTGCACAGGGCTGGGGATTCTTTTTATGCACAACCCGAGTCAACATTTAGTTTCGGTTGCCGCTCTACGTGCGAGGTTGCTAGTTTCGGTCTTGCGAGTCAGCTCGCACTGGGGGGACAGGCGAAGCCAGTCGATTTGCACCGACTGAATTGATGTGGACAAGAGCCGGATACGGCCGTGTTTACAGCATATTAGAGCATTGTGCTCGAAGCCATGTCCAAGACGGAAACACAAGGTCGCCAGGCCGAATCTCGGAGTCCATCGGTCTCCGGAGGGGAAAGGTGTTTCTATAGGATGGCTGGTGTTGCCGGGTCCGCCCGGTATGGGGACCACCGGTCATATTTTTTAGCGCCGGTAGCCGCGAGGCCGCCGGGTACATGGGAACGGACGCAGGGACACATGACAAAAGACCAGTGGGGAGCACTACAGGGGCAGTTGCGCGAGACCGTTGGAGCAAACAACTTCACCAATTGGATCGAGCCGCTACAATTCGAAGGGGTGACGGACGGGGTGGCGCATTTCAATGTGCCGACCAGTTTTCTAGGCAATTACGTTCAGCGCAATTTTGGGGATTTGCTGCTGTATGCTATGACCAATGCCGGGGCGGATGTGCGCCGGATCGAGTTTGACGTGCCGGCCAACAAGGCCAGCATGCCGGCGGTGTCGCGTGCAGCGAACACGCCCGACCGGAACGGACAAACACAAACCAAGGCGACACAGTCGATGACATCACGCGCAGATCTGGCCGACTTGCTGCCCAGCGCGCCTCTCGACAAGCGGTTCACCTTCGACACCTTTGTCGTCGGCAAGCCGAACGAGCTGGCGCATGCCGCGGCGCGGCGCGTCGGTGAGGGGGGCGAGGTGACATTCAACCCGCTGTTTCTCTATGGCGGCGTGGGCCTCGGCAAGACGCACCTGATGCATGCCATCGCGTGGGAGCTGAAAAGCCGCTCGCCGCATCTCAACGTGCTCTACCTGTCGGCCGAGCAGTTCATGTATCGTTTCGTCCAGGCGCTTCGCGACCGCAAAATGATGGATTTCAAACAGATCTTTCGCTCGGTTGATGTGCTGATGGTGGATGACGTCCAGTTCATCGCCGGCAAGGACAGCACCCAGGAGGAGTTCTTTCACACCTTCAACGCGCTGGTGGATCAGAACAAGCAGATCATCATTTCGGCCGACCGCGCGCCGGGCGAGATCAAGGATATGGAGAACCGCATCCAGTCGCGGCTGCAATCCGGTCTTGTCGTCGATCTGCACCCGACGGATTACGAATTGCGCCTTGGCATCCTGCATTCCAAGCTGGCGACGCACCGGCTGCAATATCCCGAGCTGGAGCTCGACGAGAAGGTGCTCGAATTCCTCGCGCACCGGATCTCGACCAACGTGCGGGTGCTCGAAGGCGCGCTGACGCGGCTTTTCGCCTTTGCCTCGCTGGTCGGCCGGCCGATCACCATGGAGCTGACGCAGGATTGTCTGGCCGATGTGCTGCGCGCCTCGGAACGCAAGATCACCATCGAGGAGATCCAGCGCCAGGTGGCCGAGCATTACAACATCCGCATGTCCGAGCTGATCGGGCCGAAGCGGCTGCGGGTGTTTGCGCGGCCGCGTCAGGTGGCGATGTATCTCTGCAAGCAGCTGACCAGCCGCTCGCTGCCCGAGATCGGCCGCCGCTTTGGCGGGCGGGACCACACCACCGTGATGCACGGGGGGCGGCGCATCGAAGAGCTCAAGGGGCAGGACGGCCAGATCGCCGAAGACCTGGAGATGCTGCG